>OCTX012000115.1_pt1 | contig 25750 bp, 17 predicted proteins | sample 1539691 | NCBI WGS metagenome assembly OCTX01 (sample SAMN02144231, study PRJEB22623) | gut metagenome | biome: sheep rumen | host: Ovis aries | place: New Zealand
TGAAATTTTCCTCCCTGATAAGTGAGAATTCTTATCAAGGAGGAAAATTGTTATGATGCTGTCAGTAATCCGGGATACCGACAAGTCGGGTATATGTGTCTTTCCTGCTTGCTGCCTGCGTTAAGGGCAGAGTGCGGAGGGAGGATTACAGGCTGTCGCCGAAGTCCTGACGGAATTTTGACACGAGTTCTTCCTGCCAGTGGCCTATCTGCTTCAGTCGTCCGTAGAAGAAGCGCAGCACAGGCGGCTCCATAACCCATTCCAGTCCGCCGATGAGCTGACGGTTGTCCCAAAGCCACTTGACGCGGTCGGCACAATATTTCACCTGGCTGAGAGTGAACACGCGGCGTGGTATGGCCAGTCGCTGGAGTTCCATCTCGGCGTAGCGCTCTGTGCCGTCGGGTTCGCGCTGCTCCGAGAGTGTGCCACGCTCCATGCCGCGTATGCCACCGGCAATGTAGAGTGCCGCACCGACAGCGGCGGCGGGATATTGGTTGTGGGGCATGTCGGGTACGAAAGCCTGAGCGTCGAGATGGGCACCGAGACCGCCCGGAGGTGTTATCATGGGTACACCATAGGCACTCAACTCATTGACAAGGTATTCGATGAACTCCGGTCCCTGGCTGAGATATTCCATGTCGAGCGACTCATAGAGTCCTTGTGTCATGGCTTCGATGGAGCGCACGTCAATGCCGCCGTAGGTGAGGAATCCCTCGTAGAGTGGTACGTACTCCATCATGGTGTCGTGGAGTTTCTTGTTGTGGGTGATGATGGCACCGCCGCGGGCAAAGCCCAGTTTGCGCGCGGAGAAGTAGATGATGTCCATCTTGTCGGCCAGCAGGTGGTAAATCTCCTTTGTCTCCATGTATTTGCATTGTGCCTCACGCTTCTTCATGAAGTAGATGTTGTCCTGCAGGAGTGAGGCGTCGAGGACTGACAGCACTTTGTAGTGATGGCATATGTCTGACACTGCCAGCATGTTCTCCAGACTGACAGGCTGGCCGCCGATAAGATTGGTGCCTGCCTCGATGCGGACGAAACCGACATTTTCCGGACCGAGCTCCTCAATGGTCTCCTTGAGTTTTTCCAGATCAATGTCGCCCTTGAAGGGAACTGTGCTTTGCGGGATAACGCCTTCGGGCTTGACCAGTTCGATAACTCTGCCGCCCACACGGGTGATGTGGGCCTTGGTCGTAGTGAAGTGGAAGTTCATCAGGGTGACTTTGTTTGGTTTGACAAATGCCTCGCTGAGAATGTTCTCGCAGGCACGACCCTGATGGGCAGGGAGTACGTAGTCGCATCCGAAAACATCTTTAACGGCACGTGCAAAGCGATAGAACGATTCCGAACCGGCGTAGGCGTCGTCGGCCTGCATCATCGCAGCGGTCTGGAGGTCAGACATGGCATTGACACCCGAGTCGGTGAGCATGTCCATGTATATGTCTTTGTTGTGCAGAAGGAAGGTGTTGTTGCCGGCTTCCTGCATGAGATTCTTGCGCTCCTCAACTGGGTGCAGGCTGAGTTTCTGCACGACACGCACTTTATGCATTTCCAAAGGAACTTGATTTTCGGGAAGATAAAATTTTACTGCCATAACTGTATGTTGTTTTATTGATTATAAATCATGTTGATATTCACATGCCAAAGTTAGGTGCTTTATCTTGACTGTACGGAAACATTTTTACGGAAATTGCGACCATTATTACTGATATTGCGGAGAATTATTTATTTTTGCAGCGGATAAATGTAAAAATGGTCGGTTTTATGGTACGGATTACTGATATAGAACAAATCAATGCTTATTTCTATCAACCCACGGTGCATCATCTTGTTACGGTGGGTGACCTCTCGCGTGCAAAGCTGGCGTTGTTTGACCCTATCGTGTTTGACATGTATTGCATGGTCCTGATGGATGCCGACTTCGGCGAGCTGGTGAAAAGCGGTTCGGCAGTACGCTATGACGCCGGGACGATGTTCTGGTTAAGGCCAGGCCAGGAGGTGTCTATGAATCTGGACTACAGCGTGAAGCCCCGTGGCTGGATGCTTCTGTTCAAGCCCGAATTGATAGTGCGCACAGGACTGGGACGCGATTTCTATATGTTTGATTTCTTTAACCATGATGTCAATGGTGCCCTGACTCTGACTGCAGCAGAGCGTGGCATCATCCTGAACTGCTATGCGAATATCCAGGCGGAGTTGCTGTCAAGTCGGGATTACCTGTCAGATCACATGATACGTCTGGGCATAGGCGTGTTGCTGTCGTATTGCAAACGTTTCTTTGAACGTGAATACAGCGGCCATCGGTCAGACAATCTTGGTATCCGCGAGCGTCTGGACAACATACTGGACTCCTACTTGTCAAGTCCGTCGCCTGCCCAGTACGGACAGCCCACGGTGGCCTGGTGTGCCAAGCAATTCAACCTGTCGGCAAACTACTTCGGCGATATCGTCAAACGCGAACTCCATGTCACTGCCAGGGATTACATCCGTCAGAAAATAGTCAGGCAGGCTAAATACCTGTTGCGGGATACCGTGATGAGCGTCAATGAGATAGCGAGTGAGCTGGGATTTGACTATCCGACACATTTTGCCAGAATGTTCCGTCAGGAGACCAAGATGTCGCCGCAGGAATACAGGAAGATGTCGCGTCAGGCGATGGGCGGAAGCTAATCTCTCGAGATGCGACGGAGCGCCGTCAGTACAGCGGCAGGACAACTGCAGTGATGCTATATAAAATATTGTGAAAAAAATATTTTCATAAAATTTTGTCCATGTGCGCAAAAACTATTACTTTTGCACTCGCAATCCGGTCATGGAGCGCTTTCTTAATTTAGGAGAGGTGGTAGAGTGGTCGATTACAGCGGTCTTGAAAACCGCCGTACCGAGAGGTACCGGGGGTTCGAATCCCTCCCTCTCCGCCAGAGAGACAGATCATTTGTCAGGCAGTCATTTTTTGACTGCCTGATTTTTTATCTTGTCCGCTTTCCCTTTTTGTTATATAAAGTTTTTATCTTTGTATCAATGAAATTGTTATCGGGTCATTGCTGCGGCTTGACCGGATAGACACAAAAAAACGCAAAGATGCAAAAAAACATTTTACTTTATTCCAGTCTGGGCGTATTAGGTTCAGCAGCATTGTGTGGCTGCGGTTCGTCACCCAAGCAGCAGGCGCAAAAGCCAAACATTGTTTTCTTCTTCGCCGACGACATCGGCGCAGAGTGTTTTGGATGCTATGGCAATGCGGACTTTGAGACTCCAAATATAGACTCACTGTCCTGTCAGGGCATCAGGTATACCAATATGAATGCACAACCTCTGAGTTCTCCGAGTCGTGTGCAGGTGCTGACGGGACAGTACAATGACCGCAACTATGTAGCCTTTGGCTATATGAACGATGATGAGAATACCTTTGCCCATCTGGCGCAGCAGGCAGGCTACAATACGGCTATAGTCGGTAAGTGGCAGCTCGGGCGTGACCGTAAGATGATTAGCCGATTGGGGTTTGACGAGTCGTTCTGTTCACAGGTCACCCTTTACAAGGAGTCGCGCGATGCCACGCATACCGATCGTTACGCCAACAGCATCTGGGACAACAACGGTCGCCATTTTGAGTATGCCCAGTATGGCCCGGACCAGATGGAGGAATATGCTTTCGACTATATAGACCGTCAGGTGGAGGCGGGCAAGCCTTTCCTGCTCTATTACACAGAGCCGCTTGTCCACACACCCCATGTGGCTACTCCCGATACAGAGGAATGGGACCTTGACTATGGCAGCCGTTTCACCGACGGGCAAGACACATGTTACTTCCGCCATATGGTGAAATACATGGATAAACAGGTAGGTAATCTGGTGCGACATCTGAAGGCAAAAGGTGTATGGGATAATACCATCTTTATATTCTCCTCTGACAACGGCACATCTACGCGTATTGTGACGCGCACTGCCGACGGCAGTATGGAGCGCGGAGGCAAAGGTGAGGCTAACTATTTCGGTACCCATGTGCCGATGATTATCACATGGGGAGACAAAATCAAGCCCAGGACAGAAGATCACCTCGTGGACCTCACGGATATCCTTCCAACAATGGCAGATGCTATGGGTGCATCAATTCCTGCTGACTGGGTTACAGACGGTGTCAGCCTCTATCCCGAATTGACCGGTCAGGGACCTGTGAAGAAAGACATGGTCCTGATTCACTTCAATCCGTTATGGCCGACGTCACCATCGCCGAAGGCTTCACGATATGCCATGAACGATAGTCTGGCTTATTTCTGGGACGGACGAATATATAACTATCGCAACGACCCGCGCTTCACGCAGCCGGTAAAGTATGATGAAGCGAGTGATGAGCTGAAAACGTCAGTAGCCAAACTGAAGGCCCGTGTAGATGAGTTCAAAGATTTCTACCCGGATAAGCCGGGTGCGCCTCGCCGAGGCAAGTATAAGACATTCTACGACTGGGCTAAACCGCAAAACCCGTTCTAAAATTATGGAGTTGCTTCGTAACCGGTATGACATTCTGACAGAAGCAGGATGTCATGTCGGCTGGGTTTGCAGGATCAAGGATGCGTACATAAGAGTATTATCATGAAGATGGATGACGGTAGTGTCAGAAAAATATATGTGAAATAGTCGGCAAACCCGTCGCAATCTATGCAGGATATGCTATGAAGGTGGCATATCCTGCATACTTTTATGATGTTTAAGTAAAATTATCACCTCTGGAAAAAGGCTGACAGTTAAAGCCTGAAAGTCATCAGTATCTCTTGATTCCCTTATAGATTATAAGCGTTTTTTATGTGATTTATTAAGAAAATGAAAATAATTTTATTTAAAATAGGGGGAAATGAATAAATATTATTAATTTTGTGTCAATTTATAAATACCAGATAAAATATGGCAGCAAAGAAAACACGCTTGGAAGTATTGCGTTACTTGTTGGCGAACAAACACTTTGACAATCAGGATGAAATATTGAAAGATCTTCAGTCGCAAGGTTTCAAAGTAGCTCAACCGACATTATCGCGTGACTTGCATGCATTAAAGGTATCTAAGGTTTTCAATGACGAAGGGCAATCATTCTACACATTGCCCAACATGTCAAATACCAATGAATTAGCTTTCAGAAAATCCAAGACGCGTATTGTGCAGAATTACGGATTTCTCAAGGCTACCGTTTCGGCCAATCTGTTAGTGATAAAAACATTGCATGGCTATGCCAGTAGCCTGGCAGCGGAAATAGATAATTATACTATTCCGGAAATCATCGGATCAGTAGCAGGTGATGATACAATCTTACTGATCTTGAACGAAAAATGCAATTTGTCATCCGTTGAAGATTTGCTGACAAAGATTATTCCTCATTTTACGTTGGAATAACTTTCTACGAGTTTACAAGAAAAGTATTGATTATTGAAGTCAATACTTTTTTTGTTTCTTGTTGCATAGTAGGGTGAATGCACACATCTCACATTCGTTTTCTTCTTTTACATTATATTCGGAGGCTTTCATGGCTTTTATGCATACGGCCAGCCTTTCACGGAAGGCTGAGGCTAACTCTTTTTCAAAGCTATGAATCTCTTCCGTCTCGCTTTTTCCTTTGACATTCTTGATGTAGGGCGAAAATTTTCTGTTACTTGTTTTGTGTGTAAATAGCAGCAGCGGTGCGACAGGCAGTTTTAATCCAAAAGGTTCATCTTTTTCCAGACATGACTGACTGTAAACAAAAGTTTGGAAAATATAGTGTTTATCCTTGTCTTCAAAAAGCGAATCTACGTCAGTGAATTTGATTTTGGAATCCTGATATGTTCCAGTCTTGTAGTCAACGACACGCAGTGTGTATTGATCGTTTATTTTGACAACGTCCAGACGGTCAATAAATCCGCCGATGTCAATACCCTCGATTTGTGTGTCATATTTTGATTCCATAGAAACAATATGCATATCGTCCCATTTGGCATCAAAGAGAAGTGTGTTCTTCAGGTAAGCCTTCAAGACTTTAAACTCTGCTGTATGTGACTCTTTGGTGTAAGAGGCAAGCTCGGGATGTATGTTTAGGAAATTCCTTCCTTCTGCTTGTTTGTCCCTGAAAGAAGCACAGACGATGGCGGAGTTGCCCGTCTCATTGATATATTGCTTTAAAATGTTGCTGTCGTTCAGTGCGTCATTGCCACTGACAATAAAGAAAGCCTGTAGCAGATATTTCTCTATCAAGAGATCATTTTTAGCAAGGCGTTTTATCTCTTCGGGGGAGACAGGGTAACCATACAAATCTTTTTGTTTATTTGCTATGAGATGCCCGAAACATAGTTGTGTAGCTTCGTGGAATATAGAGCCTTGTGTGTTGGCTGGCATGATAAGGTTCTCTCTGATGTGCTCTTGAAGTCCGACGATGTCGCTGAAATAGAATTTCATTGGACATTCCGTGTAATGGTTTATGGCACTTGGTGAGAGATGCGTCTTTGTTTTCATAACGAGTTGTACATCTTCTTCGGGAACTCCAGAGACACGGCGGATACTATTCTTTTGGCTTTCCTTGAGTATAAGATGTTTGATATTAAAATCAGCGCTGTATTGTAACTGTTGCAGGAAACGCGACATCTCGCAGTTGTTCTCCCCCTGAGTGTTGTATACATAGGTGATATGTTTGCACCGCTGGAGAAGTCTGAAGAAATTGTATGCATAAATCTCGCTTTCTTCTTCGTTGGTCATCAGTTGGAATGCTTTGCGCAAATCGTACGGCAGGAAAGAATGGTCGGTGGTTTTTCTGGGAATATTGCCTTCATTGACGCCAAGCATAAGTATTTCGTCAAAATCCAGATTGCGCGTTTCAAGCATACCCATGATTTGAAGTCCCGTGGCTGGTTCGCCCTTGAATGGTATAGTTTGGCTCCTCAATACTTGAAGCAACAGCGTCTGTAGTGTAATACCTTTGATATTAAGAATATTCTCGTTCAGGATTTCCTTGAGCCTGTTGATGGTGGTATAGCATTGGAAATAAGATTCTGCATACAAGTTGCCTTCCCATGAGTTTTGTGGATGAATGGCCAGAGTGCGATGAGCCTCAACCCTGATTTGCTCGCCGAGTTGGTCTAATAGTTCTCCAAGGGCTGATTGCTCTCGGATGTTATGTTTTTCTAAAAACCGGGTGACGTAGGTATAGGCTGGTGTATTACCGAGGGGGAATCCTTTGGTGACATTAACCTCTGTGACTTTTTTACCCGGAAGGGTGTCGCTGTTGCCGGGTATGGCGTGAAGTACGGCCTGAAGTTGACCTTCATCACATAAGATTATGGCGGTGCGATGCTCTTCATCTGTGGTCAGGTGTTTGCTAAGCCATTGGGTGACGTAGTGTGCTTGGCCGTTGAGCGTAGATGTGGCGACAAATTCAATCTGTTGCTCACCTATATGTGAAGTTTTTTCAAAAGGAATAGCGTTGGAAAACTCGTTTATATTATGTCTCAGACTTCGATTGAACGTGAAATAAGACTCCTTCTCCCAAAAGTATTGGTCGCTATCCCAGTAAAAAGTGGCCTTGCCCTTGTCTTTTATGAATCGGAACAGACGTTTCTCGCATTGTAGTAAAACGTTGAAACCAACAAACACATAGTGGTCATATTGTGCAGGCAATTGCATCTCACCTCTTTCTAAGTTTTCCACCACATATCGGCAACGTGCGCCGGCATACGCTTCACCACGCTGTTGCAACTGACGGTTGAATTCTTTGTAGATGCTATACAAATCGTTCCACATTTTGTGATAGTCGTTTCTGATGGAGGCTTTGCCGTTATTATTTTTGTCTGAAGGAATGTGCATGAAGATATCTCGCAGTATTTGCGTCGTTTCGTCATCACCCAGTTCTTCCAGTTTCCATATTTCGGACGCATTGGACAGTATTCGTTCAGCTTCAACCATGTTTTTGTCAATGTTGTTGAAGTCGTTGATAAGTTGCTGTCCCCAGGAATAGAAATAGTTTATATCAAAGTATATGTCATCTTCCTTGTGTGCTATCTTGCGATAGATGTTGTAGAGCAAGAAGTTAGAACGTATGGGATCGTCGTGTTTGAAAGGGCATAACTGGTCAAACAGGTTATTGATGCTGATGTACGTCGGAGCCCATAGCGGACTGTCACCCATGATCTGAGAGAAGTACTCATTCATGAAGATACCGGCACGTTTGTTTGGAAATATCATAGCAACGCGACTCATGTCATTGCCGTATTTCTTATACAGGTCCTGTGCTATTTCTTTTAGAAAAGGTGTCATAGTGTTACCTCCACAACTTTAGTCTTATTGTCACCAATGTACCACAAGTAGCCGAGGATATTTTCATATCCCATTTTGCGCATCAGGATCATGTATCGTCTGACCTGATCGGTGTATTCCTCACTTTCTTTAGCGAATTTAAAATCGATGACGATACAGGTGCCGTTTTTGATGATGACGCGGTCGGGGCGATGTTTCTGGAGATTTCCGTTTTCGTCTTTTTCCAGAATATTACATTCTGCAAACAGTGTCCACGAACCGTCAAACCAGCTGGCGGCAAGTTTGTTTTTCCAGCTGTTCTCAATGGTATGGCGGATTTCCTCGGCTTGAAGGTCAGAGTCAATGATGCCTTGTTGGCGATATAAGTTAATGACCTCATCGGTGTCCTCTTTCTTATTGATGGCAGAATAGATGAGATGCAACTGCTGACCGTGTTTGGCTGCTTCTCTGTTATATCGTTTCTCGTCAGGGTAAAGGAAACTGTAGGAGTCTGTAGACTGGCGGAATTCAAACCGCTCTGTCAGATGATGCAGTTCCAACGGTATGTTATCTTCTTTCTTATCTTCCGATGTGTACAATATCTCACCATTTTGATATATGATACACTCTTTATTGTCTGCAGCATCCGAGAATGACTGAGGACTATAAACCGTGTCGTCAATCTCATAGAGATATTTTTGGATGTAATATACTATGTTGTTGCCGACATCCTTGTCGCTTATTTTGATTTTGCCAGAGATGAATAGATTTTTCTGTGCTCTTGTCAGTGCCACATACAGTGTGTTGATGCAGTCAATGTGTTGCATAAACACTTCTCTGTCATATTCGTTACTGTAAATGGAATCAGCCATTTCCTTTTTTGTTTGGATAGGTAGCAAGGGCATGTTGTTGTATGGCTTCTCGGAAGGCTTACACCATATATGGTTATCCTTAAATTTTTTGTTGAGAATATCTAAATCGCAGAAAGGTACGAAGATGTTTTTGTTTTCTAGTCCTTTGGCTTTGTGGATGGTGAGAATTTGTATACCTGTGGGCGAACCGCTGATGGTGTTGTTGCTTAAAATGTCGTCCCAATAATTTAAAAAGAGTTCGGGGTCAGAGGCATAATGTTGAACAAATGATGAGACATTGTCAAACAGACTGAGTAGGAAACTGTCGTCTTTCAGCGGGTGTTTGCCGTCACGGTTGTATAAAAACAATCTCGCCAGTCGTTCCATAAGTTCATATAAGGGCAGGTCCGATAGTGACGGATTAATCCGACAGGTTGTTTTACCTTTCTCTGTGATGCTTTCCATAAAACCGTCAGGCAATAGTTCCGCATAGGTCCCTTGCATATAGCTCCGGTGGATATCTTCCCACTGGATGTCTGTTCCTAAAATGTCTTTCTGATACTTTGATACGATAAAGAATAATGCGATGTTGTTGCGAGTCGCGATAAAGCGCAGCGCATTAATAAGTATATTTACCGATAGTGAAGACGATAATAAAAATGCTTCAGCAGAGACAATGTCAAGGTGGTCATAAGGGCCACTGTTGTCGGGCATATGCTTTTGTGTCAGAAAGTCAACGATAGCTCTGGCCTCATGGTGCCCTCGAACAAGTATGCTAATGTCGGACATGGGTACGTTGTGGTCTATCAATCTGTTGATTTCATCCAGCATGTCTTGTATGAGTATTTCTGCCTCTGGCTTTTCTTTTTTGTATGGGTATAACTTGAGTTGCACATAACCGCCGGTGCGACGGTTGTTGTAATAATCTTTTAATTTGTCTTGCGTAAAGGCTTCATCGTAGATGTCCTTGATGATGCCGTTGTATTCCGGTGATGTCTCACTGATATCCATGTCCATTTGCCTGGACACGGACTTAAACAAGGAGAGGTTAAACTTGACAATGTTTTCGTGACTTCGGAAATTTCGTTTCTGCGGTATGATATCGCCGATATTTTCGTGGAAATATCTGCCCAGTTGTTCCTTGCTGTTGATTTCTTTCAGTAATTTCCAATCGCCGTTGCGCCAACGGTAGATGCTCTGCTTGATATCACCCACGATGAGAACAGTGCCATTTTTGTCGAGCACTTCTTTGACGAGAGGTTTAAATAGTTCCCATTGCAGATGCGATGTGTCCTGAAACTCGTCAATCATGATGTGGCTGTAGCGGATACCTACTTTTTCTAAAATAAAGTCAGCGTCGCCGGTTTGCATTTCTTTATATAGCGTGATGGGCGCTTTGCTCAGCAGGGTAGAGTCCTTCTCCCTCTCCAGGTTGTCTATAAGTTCTTGTACGCGACTCAACAGACATAACTCATGGATATGGAGTAGGGAGAGTTGCACAGAATTGAGAAGGGGAATATTGTTAGTGATGAGGTCATCCATCTTAGACAGCAACGTCATTGACGGCAATATGTCGTCCTTGTTGTCACATTCTTTTTCCCATGCAACTTCATTTCTGGCCTTTTCACTGACGGTTTTCGCCAGTGTTTTTGGCGCAGAAGTGTAAGGCGTGTCAGTATAATCCCTTGCAGCATTGATGAATGTCCGGATACTGTTACTGACACCCTTACGCCAGGGATAATGGCTATAGCATTTGTCAAATTCGTCCAAATAATCCTTGAGTGGCTGGACCAATGTGTCGTCAAGCAACTTATGCAGCCTCCTGCGGTATGCCTGCACATCCTCGTGGCTTTCAACACTCTTGGAAATGATATCCTCATTCATCAGATAGTTCTCCTGCGACAGTTGCAAGCATAGTTTTTTTATGGCTTTGCGGATATCCCATGACTTCTCTGCCCGAAACATGTCTTCAATATAAGTGTTGATCTTTTCTCTGACATCATCTTTCTCGTTTTTATAATTATTAATCATGATGTCCACAGCGTTGTTGATAGCGCTGTTGATGTCCAGATCAATCTCATAGTTGGCCCTGAAATGAAGCCTGTGGGCTAGACCTGCGAGTAAAATCTGCAAGAATGAGTCAATGGTCCTGATGGAGAAGTGGTCGTAATCGTTAAGGATTTGTATGAGGATGGAACTGGCGGTCTTCTGTATCTCGGCAGGCATTTTGTCGGAAAGCATGAATTCCTGTACCTTTTTCATGAAAGGGTTTTCCGAGGTGATGTCACCGGAACTTATGCGATACAGAGAGTCGATGATACGATGTTTCATCTCGGCTGTAGCCTTGTTGGTAAAGGTGACAGCCAAGATGGAACGAAACGATACACCGCTAAATAAAAGTGCGATGTAGCGTGCCGCTAATGTGAAAGTCTTACCAGAGCCTGCTGAAGCTCTGTATACCAAAAGCCGCTCTGAATGATGTGGCATGAAGGATGGTTCTCCCCAGTTGTCGCTATGTTATTTTGCTAATGCCTTGTCGATTTCAGCCTGTATTATCTCATCACCTGGATAGCCGCCTGTGCTGATATTGTTGTAAGCTACGCTTCCGTCAGTGTTGATGATAAGATATGTTGGAATCCCTTTGATACCTAAACTCTTTAACAGAGTGTTGAACTGATCGTCGGTCAGGCGGTAGTGATAGCCTTTGATGTTCTTGATGGCGTTGTCCCATGTTGCTTTGGGTGAAGTCTCGCCTGTGACATATACAAAGACTACGTTCTTTTTGTTTTTCTTATATTGTTCCTTAATGGGGTCAATCTTTTTCATGGCTTGCATGCAGGGGCCGCACCATGTCGCCCAAAAGTCAATGACGGCGACTTTGCCGCTGAAGTTTGCCTTGATATTCTCCAGTATCTTGTTGTCTTCAACAACAGTAGGAAGTGCCATTTTGTATACTCCTTCTGGCAGTTTCGGTTCAGCTGTATTGCTTTTCTTCTGTGCGCAACTGCTCAATGGCAGTAATAGTGCAAATGTGAGGACTAAAAAAATCTTATTCATATTCCTTATGTTTTAGTTATGCAAAAATACAATTATTTGCAAGAATGACATAAAATGTTTCTTTTTTTTGTAATGCTGAGTAAGTTATCGTGGTTCGTGTTTGGCATACAGTGTTTTTGGCAGCCAGACGCGGTACCGCACTTTCTTGTCCCAGTTGTTGCCTGCTGATGCAAAATCACACAGGTGTATTGTTCTTTTGGTGACATTGTCTCTGTATGCACCCGTTATAGTCTCAAGCTGAAATGCCATCCATACGGATTCCGGTGCAGCTATTGGCGTTACGTTTACGCAACCGTCTTCGTCGGGAACAATGTAACAACATTCATCCACGTCACCGTCGTTAAAACGACTGTCACGAGCCAGTGTCACAGGACCGCGTTGTAATGCAATCATGTGATTGAGTTCCGTGAGCCGGGTCCGCATGTCCAGTTCCAGTTCAACTTTGTCACCTTGTTTCCATGTCCTGCAAATGTTGTGATAGGAACCAGGTGTGACGTTATTCTGTGGTATGCCGTTCACTTTGACTGTGCATTGCTTGCTCCATGAAGGAATACGTAAAGCCAGTGTAAATTGTTTCTCCGTTGTAGGATTGACAGACAGTGTTATTAAACCCGATTGGGGATAAGTGGTGGTCTGCTCAATGACAACTTCATTGCCATCAACGACAGCGTCTGCTTTAGACGGGGCGTAGAAGTTGACGCTCAGCACATGATTGTCCCCCAAGCTATAAGCCATCCGTGGTATCATCGCAAAGGCCCGTGGACCATTGGCATTACAGCAATTGATGTGCAGGCCGCACTGATGCTCTCCCTCGACACGATAGCCTTCCAATGGAGTGTATTTCACTATCTGTGACGCATCGTCTTTCATTGCCGCCATCAGGGCATTCATGAAAGTATGCTCGATGTTGTCGGCATAGACAGGTTTGCCGGTCATTTGCAGAAGCCGTTCGTTTATCTGCATCCATGTGAAACTTACACATGTCTCCATCATATTGTAGGCCGGTATTGTTTGGCGCGGATTGCCGTTATACCAGCATTCGTTGGCAGCTCCCGAACCGCAAAGGTTAATTTCTTCATCCATGATGTGTCTGACGACTTTTTCTACGATATCCACATAGTCGGGGCGATTGATGACTTTGGACAATTCCAGAAGTCCGACATAGCAAGACATCATCTCGTATGCTTTCTGTCCGTTGTCACGACTCCACCACTTGTTGCCTGGAACGGGGAAACGGTTATAAACGGGTATGTCTGCTTTGGCAATCAGTTGAGGGCCACCCTCTCTCTCAAAGTCTTTGACAATCCATTGGGCAAAGTCTAAATAGCGTTGTGCCTTGGTGGCATTGTAGAGAAACATCAGCGGTTCAAGGATTGAAATAGATGCCATTCCCTTATAGATGCCACAGTCGTAGATGTGGGCCTTGCCTTCGCCAATCTGGGACATCGTGTAGTCCATCAGCCGGCATGCTGCTTTCAGCGCTTTTTTGTCTCCGCTCAGGTGGTACCACTTTAACAGTCCCAATGTGGTGTATTTGCGTCCCCATACATCCCAGCCGTTCAACTGGTGTGCCTTGTCATAGTTGCCCATATAGCCGTCGGGAAGCTGATAGCCTATCATCTTCTCTACGCTGTATTGTATCATGTTGTATAAGTCTTTGTCATGGGTGTAATAGTAGGACGCAATGGCTCCTTGTACCCATTTGCCCCAAAACTCTGTTCCCCACATGTCGTGTAATTCGTCTTGCTTGGCAAAGACGTTCACAATTTCATCAACGTCCTGTTTCTTGACTCTCTTTTGGATGCAGTCATTGATGCGCTGGCCGACATAGCCTCTGATTTGTACAGAGTTTATTTGATCGGGAATTTTCTTAGCGTAATTCGGATGTGGCAATAAAAGTGTTGCTGATACGCAAAAGGCGATACAAATTAGTTTGTTCATATCTATCTGTGTTTTATGTTTGTTTTATCAGTGTCAAAGTGCATGGTCAATGCTCGTGTTTTGGTTGTTCCAAGCTTTGTATGCCGTCCATTTCACAAATGGTGCACTCCAAAAGGCATCTGTCGCAGGTAGTTTGATTGGCAGGAATATGTCGGTGCACAGATGTTTGTTGCCGGTCCTGTGCGCCTGTAGGTTGTGCCAGCATTTTTTTAAGCCGCATCAATGCTTCTACATAATAGTAATCGGCATAGGTCAGAGGTACGTCAATCTCTGATTTTCCCGGCAGATGGCCAACACCGTGCTTTAATATGAATCCGCCTTGTTCTCCTTTTTCTGCAAGATATTCCGGTGTACTCAGTGAGCGTAACTGTTGTTCTGCGGTACTTAGCCATACCTGTGACATGGGTGAAGGGTCAAGCTGGCTCAGTTCAATAAGGGCAGAAGCCATGATGGCGGCAGCTGATGCGTCGCGCTTGGCATCAGGTATATCTGGCGCATCGTAGTCCCAATAAGGTATTTTGTCTTGAGGCAGGCGAGGGTGTTTGACTAAAAAATCGGCTATGTGTGTGGCTTGTCGCAGATATGTCTGATTGTGTGTCTCGCGATACATCATGGTAAAGCCGTATAGTCCCCATGCCTGGCCGCGTGCCCAGGAACTGTTGTCGGCATAACCCTGGGCAGTGTTCTTGACATGAGGCTGGCCGCTGAGCGTATCATAACTGACGACGTGGAATGTACTGAAATCTTTGCGGAAATGATTATTGATGGTGGTATGTGCATGCTTGTCGGCGATATCGACAAAACTCTGGTCGCCCGTCTGCCGTGTCATGAAGCAGAGCATCTCCAAGTTCATCATGTTGTCAATGATGACAGGGTATTGCCATTTTTTGTTTGTCTGCCATGACTTAATGGCGCCGATATGCGGATTCCAACGTGTGAGCAGGCTCCGTGTGCCTTCTTTGATGACGTCAAGGTAATGTGTGTTGCCCGTCAGCCGGTAGCCTTGCCCGAAACTGCAATACAGCATGAAACCTAAATCGTGGGTGGTTGTAATGTGTTTTGCAGGCTCTACACGCGCTGTCATTATCTCGGCGTAATGTCTCAATTCGGAGGAAGGGTTGTTTTCATAAAGCATCCACAATACTCCGGGGAAGAATCCCGATACCCAACGGCGGAAGCCGACGGTTTTCAGCGTGTTGTTCTCGTATGTGCGAGGCAGTTTGTCGGCTTGCGGCGCTAATATCTTCGCCAGATAAAGCGATTGGTATGTGGCACGGTTCAGCCCACGCTCCACCAGTTGTTCTATCGGCTCATCCTTCTTCGTGAAGCTTGTGGTGCTCACCGTCAGGGCGAGAAACAAAACAGTGAAGCGCAAAAAACGATTTGGCTTGCATGTGAAATTCCCCATAGTCGTAATGTGCTTTATCTTTACAAAGGTAACCAAATTTTTTAGGATTATGGCAAATGTTTTTGATACAATTATAATGGAGCATTGTTAAATCGCATTGCCGATGGCGCATACGGTGTGATCCCAAAGACCTCTGTCGTAAAAAAATCCCCGCCCCATCCTTGGTGAGGGTGGGGCGGGTCGTCTCAGGAAGTCGGTTGTTTATTTCTTGCCCGGCTCGTAGGTAAATGGGCTTTCACTGATGCTATTAGGATATTCTACACCGCCGATGATAATGGTCATTGTGAAGAAATTACCAGAGTATGATTCGCCGATACTGTAGGGGGCATCTTTACCCTTCGTGGCTGTTACCTTCGTTACACCGTCGGTGATGGTAATGGTGCCGTCAAGCCATCCATTATAGCCGCAACCGATGCCTGCAGAAAGCTCACCGCCAGTGGCAGTGATTGTACCGCCTGAGATGGTGATGTTGCCGCAAGCGGCACTATTACAGCTACCGATGCCGGCACTTTTTCTTCCGCCAGTGGCAGTGATGATGCCACCCTCGATGACGATGTTGCCACAATACATTCTTAATCCGCAACCGATGCCGGCAGCAAAGTCGCTACTGGCTGCGAGCGAACCGGTGCCCTTAATGGTGAGGGTCTTTTTTTCTGCAGCAAAAATGCCGGGGTAGTCTTCATAAAATGCCTTCACGGTGTTGTCGCCTTTCAGCACGATGGTGGCATCGCCCTCGCAGGTAATGCCTGCCCACTGATAAGATCTGCTATTTACACCGTTTATTGTAAGGTCTTTAAGCGTAATGGTTGCACTGTCGGCAATGGAAATCTTGTAAGGCTGTGTTTCGCCGTTGAGCGTGCCTGTCAGCACGTCACCGTCCTGGGCAACGTAGTCGCCTGTGAGTTTCGAGAGGTCAATAGGTGTTTTGTTTACTACCACGTCGAAGGAAACAGACTTTCCGCCAGCCGTAGCCGTAATCTTCACTGTGCCGGCTTTCTTGGCAACCAGTTTCAGGCCGTCAACGGCGCAGATGCTCTCATCGGCAGAAGTGAGCACAATCTGCTTGGCAAACTCTGCCGGCTCTACAACGAATATCATTTCGGCACTCTCGCCTTCAGTAATTGTGATACAATTGTTCTCTTGGTCCACATACTGCGGGTCGAGACTTGCCATGTCGAGGCTGAAAGTTGCAATCTGAGGTTGGTCATCGTCGTCACTGCAAGAGGTAAAATCTGTCATGCAGACAGCCATGGCCAGCGTAAGGGCCATGTAATAAAATAGTTTCTTCATAATTTGAAATTTGTTATTTTTGGAATATAATATTACTTTTGTTTCAAACTGAATGTAAAGTTATAGATAAAATCCTAAACCTGACGGAAGAGAACGTAACTTTTTCACAAAAACGTCAATCTTTCCCCACGGTGAACTCTGCATCAAGTACAAGGGGACGGAGTGTCGCCGATGGCCCGACAGGTTTTCAGTTCCAGCCAATGGAACGTATGTTTCAAAGGCTGGAACGTACATTCCGTCCGATGGAACTTATATTCCAGCCTTTGGAACCAAGAACGTAACGACAATAAAACGACAATCAAATCAGGGTATCGGTATCAAAACATCACCAGACAGAGGCCGCTTTGATCGCTTGAGTCATGTCATGGTTATCCAATTTCCTGATTTGATTGCCAATGGGAGAAGGTTGAATAATTCAACCGACAGTTTTTTTGCCGGAAGTAATCTTTTATAGTATGTTGTGGCTGATTCTTGTGATATATTCTCCCAAGGCTTTCTCGTCCTTGTTGGCGATGATGGATGTCAGTTCTTTCAACTCATCCTGGATTTTGTTCATTTGTTCAGGTGTGTGCGGATTGAACAGAATCTCTCGCAACAGGTTGCGGTCTTCGCTCAATACTCCTTTGGCGATGGCCAAGTGGCGCTTGAATGTCGTTCCGGGCGCTTCCTGATGCTTCATCACGGCAGAGAATACAAATGTGGAGATAAAGGGAATGGACAATGAATATGCCACCACCTCGTCATGCTGTGTAAAAGTGTACTCGCAGACATTCAGTCCTAATTTGGAGTAAATGTCTTTGAAAAAGATGCGTCCCATGTAGTCTCCATCACTGATGACGATAGCGTTTTCGTTGCTCAGCTGTCCCAGATTGGCGAATGTGGGACCGAACATAGGGTGGGTTGAGACATATCTGAAGCCACACTTTTCGTAATATTCCTTTAGATTAGTCTTTACGGAAGCGATGTCGCTGATGATGCAGTCTTTGGGCAGGAACGGCGTTACAGTCTCAAACACGTCTATCGTATGGTTGAGCGTCACGGCATTGATGACCAATTCCGGCTTGAAAGCCTCAATCTCCTGCAGTGATGTGAAGCGCTGGGTATTATACATAAAGCGCAGTTTTTTCACGTCGACTTCATAGACAGCTGTTTCGTGGTCGAAACTTAGCAGGTCAACGAAGAACGAACCCATTTTGCCTGCGCCGAGGATGAGTATTTTCATTGTTCCTTATTTGTTGATGAGTTCAATCTGCTGGCGTACGCTCTCCTCGTGTATGGATTCAAAGATGGAGCGCATGAAGTCGTTGCTCATTCCACATAAAGTGCCTTGGGCACCGCGCTTGTTGATGATTTCGTCATAACGCCCGGGCTGCACAACAGCCATATTGTGCTCTTTCTTGTATTCGGCTATCTCCCGGCTGATGCGCATTCTCTTGGACAGCACTTCTATGATTTTGTTGTCAAGTTCGTCGATTTGTTTGCGCAAGGCACGGAGACTTTCTGTGGTCTCGCCGGTATTACGGATAACCAGTTTGTCCAGTATGAAGCTCAGCACATCAGGCGTGATCTGTTGCTTGGCATCGCTCCAGGCTTTGTCAGGCTCGCAGTGGCTTTCTACCATCAGGCCGTAGAAGCCTAAATCCATGGCTTGCTGACTCAACGGTGCGATTAACTCACGGCAGCCACCCATGTGACTGGGATCGCAGAAGATGGGCAGGTTGGGGATTCTGCGCATCAATTCGATGGGGATATGCCACATCGGGATGTTACGGTAGATGACTTTTTCATAGGTCGTAAACCCGCGGTGAATCGCTGCCATGCGTTTGATTCCGGCGGCATTGATGCGTTCCATAGAACCGATCCATAGTTCAAGGTCAGGGTTTACGGGATTTTTGACAAATACAGGAATATCTACACCTTTCAATGCGTCTGCCACTTCCTGCACGGCAAAGGGATTCGCTGTAGTGCGCGCACCTATCCAAAGAATGTCAATGCCGGCTTTCAAAGCCTGCTCAACGTGTTTTGCCGTAGCGACTTCAGTGGTAACAAGCATGCCAGTCTCTTTTTGCACTTCCTGCATCCATGCCAGACCTGTTTCACCGATACCCTCAAAGCAGCCGGGCCTGGTGCGTGGCTTCCATATACCAGCCCGGAAGATTTTTATACCTACATTGGCAAGTTCTTTGGCTGTTGACAGGACTTGTTCTTCTGTTTCTGCGCTGCAAGGACCAGAGATAACGACAGGACGTTTGTTCTCTATGCCGGGAATGTTTAATGGTTGTAATTCTAGTTCCATTGTCGTATTTGTTGTTTTTGTTTTAATTCATGATTTGCTTGATTCTCTCTAATGCTTCTTTCATCTTTTCGGGTTTGGCGCAAAGTGAAATGCGGACATAGCGTTCTCCGTTTTTACCGAAAATAAATCCCGGTGTGATAAATATGTGGGCCTCGTTCAGCACTTTCTCTGTCAGATCTTCCACGTTAGCGTAACGGTCGGGGATGCGTCCCCAGAGGAACATGCCGACTTGTTCGGGATCAAAGGTGCAGCCCAATGCGGTCATGATTTCCTCTGCAATCGTCCGACGCTCGCGATAGATGTCTACATTGTACTTCTGGTGCCATTCGTCGTCATTCCTATATGCTTCTGCGGCGGCGAGCTGAATGGCGCGGAATGTGCCGTTGTCGATATTGCTTTTTATCTTGAGAATCCATCGGATGAAGTTTTCATTGGCCGCCAGCATGCCGACACGCCAACCGGGCATATTGTGGCTTTTGCTCATAGAGTTGAATTCAATGCAACAGGATTTGGCGTTCTCGACTTGGAAGATACTCAGATGTTCTTGTCCCAAAATAAAGCTGTAGGGATTATCGTTGACAATGAGGATGCCGTGCTTTAGGGCGAAAGCGACGAGCCTTTCATATGTCTCTTTTCTGGCAGGTGCGCCTGTGGGCATGTTGGGATAATTGGTCCACATAATTTTGACATTGCTTAAGTCCATTGCTTCAAGCGCATCAAAGTCTGGCTGCCAGCCTGTGGCAGCTGTCAAATCATATTTAATGACTTCGCAGCCCAGTATCTTGCTCAGGCTGGAATATGTGGGATAGCCGGGGTCGGGGATCAACACCTTGTCGCCAGGGTTGCAGAATGTCAGCGTGACATGTAATATTCCTTCCTTTGAGCCTATCAGGGGTTGTATTTCAGTCTTCGGGTCAAGGTCTACATTGAACCAACGCTTATACCATCCGGCCATTGCCTCTTTCATCTCCAGCATGCCGGCTGTTGGTTGATAGCCATGTCCGGAAGGGTTGCGGGCTTCTCTGCATAGTGTTTCTATGGTCTGTGTTGACGGCGGCATGTCGGGACTGCCTATTGCAAGACTGATAATGTCCTCACCGTTGGCGTTGCGGCGGGCTATCTCTTTCAGTTTCATACTAAAGTAGTATTCGGAAACTTGAGACAAGCGTGCAGCCGGTTGTATGCTTCTTTTAATTGTCGCTTTCATATTCTCCAAGTATGGTTAACTGTTGCGTGAGTGGGCGTATGGCGTCAATGCTCTGTCGGTAATGCACGTAGTCAGTGTAAGTCAAATCGACATAGAAGAGGTACTCCCATTCGTGACCGATGATAGGGAGTGACTGTATCTTTGTCATGTTGATGTGGTAGAAGGAGAAGATGGAGAGAACTTGGCTGAGTTGTCCGCATTCATGATGCACGCTGAATACAAGGCTGCTTTTGTTGCATTTGGCTTTTTCTCTCATCTTTTCAGCGTTCCATGGGTCGCAGAGTACGAGAAAGCGTGTAAAGTTGTGCTTGTTGTCCTCTATCGCTTCGTGCAGGACTTTCATGCCGTATATCGGTGCTGCCTCTTTGGCGCATATGGCCGCATGGCCGTGCAGGTTGAGCCTCTTTATCATTTCGGCTGAGCCCGCGGTATCGTTTGCTTCGACGAGTTTGCACTGCGGCATTGTCTTGACAAACTGGCGGCACTGCATCAGTGCCACAGGGTGTGTGTTGATTTCCACAATGTCTTCTTCGCTGTCGTCAGGCAGGCAGAGCAGGCTGTGCTCTACGTGTATTTTTTGCTCACCGATAATTGTCATACCGCTTTCTCTGAGCAGTTCATAGTTGTGCAGCAGACTGCCGGCGATGGTGTTTTCTATCGCGCACATGCCGTAGATGGAATTGTCATTATGCATTGCCCTGAATAAGTCCTCAAAGGTTTCACAACACACTAACTCTATTTCCTCGTCCTTGAAATACTTGTGAGCTGCAATGTCATGGAAGCAACCTTGAATGCCTTGTATCGCAACCTTTTTCATTTGTTCTATACTATTTATATAAATAATCCCGCTTCTTGGAAGCGGGAAAATGTTTTAGTTTATGGTTTCAGACATCATATATCCGCTTCACTTTTTAACTTAAAGTAAAGTAATAAAAGTAAAAGCAGAATGATGTATATCCTTTCATCTGAGTGACAGTTTCGTTTATTTGGTGCAAAAATACTATATTATTAGATACCGACAATAAAATAATTATTTTTTTTGTCATATTTCTATACAAATTGTCATTTTTTTTGCATGTAAAATGCCTCGTTACCGTTATTTCACCAGCACCTTTTTACCCTTGCGGATGTATATCTTGCCTTTTTCGGGCTGATGGGTTTCTTTGCCTTCAAGGTCGTACCATCTGCCTTTGTCGTCAGTTTTCACTTTGACGGCCTGTATGCCCTCGGGTGCAGGTAACTCCACGATACCCCCTTTGAAGACCTTCGTTGTCCAGCCTGCGGCGATGTAGGCCGCCCGCTTGCCGTAAGGGACAGTCAGGACGCACGTAGGCGAAATGTTCTTGAAGGCATCCTTGCCGAAGGCATAGGGCTCTTCTATGAGGCAGGTCACGGAGTCCAATGCCGACAGTCCTTATGAGTACCGCCGTCCGGCAACCGACCCCGTTGTGGACTTCTGCCAGCAGAAGGGTATCTATATGAAAGGTCATGCCATCATCTATGGCATCCGTTCTTGGGGGCATCCTACATGGATGCCTGAGGGCAGGAAGGTTATGGAGCGCGAGTTTGAGGCCCATGTCAAGACGCTCGCAGAGCGATACGGCAATCGCATCCAGAACTGGGACGTGGTGAACGAGTTCTACGATCAGGCTAACCGCGGACTGATGCCTGATGACTATGTCTATAAAACTTATCGCTGGGCTATGAGGTATTTTCCACAGGATGTTACGTTCAATACCAATGAGTGTGACATGCACTGGGGACCGGACAAGCGTTATGTGGAAATTGCCCGCAATCTTATAGACAGGGGCATAAAGGTGGATAACTGCGGTGTGCAGATGCACATTTTCAACCCTCAGGAGGCTGAGAAGATAGCGCAGGGAGAGGGACAGAGACTGACGCCCCGGCGCCTGTGGGCCACTCTGGAATGTCTGCGCGACATAGGCAGGCCCATCTTCATCAGCGAGGTCACTGTCAGCGCTCCCGACGATACGGAGCGTGGCCGTGCCGTGCAGTCTCAGCTGCCCCGCGACTTCTACCGTCTCTGGTTCAGCCATCCGTGTGTGAGAGGTATTACCTGGTGGAATCTCGTGGACGGCGGAGCGGCACCTGGAGAACCATCTTATTCAGGACTCTTCGACAAAGATATGAATCCCAAACCTTCCTATGAGGTCCTTGACAGCTTGATTAATCACGAATGGCGCACGAGGCTCGTCATGAAGGCTCCTAAAGACGGATGCGTCAATTTCCGCGGCTTCAAGGGTAATTACAAGATTACCTACAAAAACCGCAAAGGAAAAATGCAGTCAGTGGAATACCGACTTACTGACAGTACCAATACACAAGACATTCATTGAGAGACTGCCCCGGCGGAATAGACAAAGTCTATACAAGAGGTAACAATAACTGCCAGTGCAGTTTTTGTCACCGGGATTTCTTGTGCGACAGACGTTTATTCTGCCTGTGCTGAATTGTCTACGGCCGTTTAGCTTTCGGAGTGATACAGGATGAGTCCTTCCATCGGGCCCTTGGCTATTTTGCCGACTTCAAACCCTTCAGCGGCGGCAGCTTCTTTGAGTTCTGTCTCAAAGGAGAATGCCAGTCCGCCTACGAAGTTGACCTTGAGGTGCGGACGCTTATAGGGCACTATGCAACGTGAGAAGAAGAGACGGAAATTTCTTACTGCCAAGTCTCTCAGAAAAGGTTCTTCCTCTTTGTGCCTGGATACAAACGGCGTCATGCTGGCCAGAAATCGGCTTGGCATGGGTTGACGATAGACTTTATCCAGAATATCGGCTTTCGTCAACTGGGTCTCCTCGTAGAATTTCTTGGTGATATGTTCAGGCATAATGCCTTTCAGGATGTCAGCCACGAGAGTCTTACCTATGACGGCTCCGCTTCCTTCGTCTCCTAACACATAGCCCAGTGAGGGTGTGTTTTCAGCAATGTTTTCTCCGTCGTAATAACAACTGTTGGAGCCTGTACCCAGAATACATGCTATGCCGGGTTGGTGTCCGCACAGTCCGCGTGCAGAACCAAGCAGGTCGGAACTGACAAAGATGTTGCTTTCAGGGAAAAACTTGCTGAGGATGCCTTTTATGACAATGCATTTCTCGGGTGTGCACCCTGCACCATAGAAAAATATGCTTGGCGATATGGCTTGTGCGGGCAACTGAGTTACCAGTTCGTCTCTGACAATGTTCTCTATAATTTCCTCGCTGGCTTGAAAGGGATTCATCCCCAAGGTGTAAATGCGTGAGATAAGTTTACCGTTGTCTACAAGTGCCCAGTCTGTTTTGGTGGCACCGCCGTCTGCTATAAGATACATCATGTTTATGTCGTTTTGATTTGTTTATAAAGAATAGGTGCGACCGCCAGTGTCACAATGCCACTGATGGCGGCCAGTATGTAAAATGTGTTGTAGCCCAGGTACGTCTGTATCCATCCTGAGAAAATGCCTGGAATAGTCATACCCAGTGCCATCAGTGCAGTGCAAATGCTGTAGTAGTGGCTTTCATGCTCTCCGCGCGAGAGGTGGAGCATATAGTAGAAGTACGCTGTCAGCCCCAGCCCGTAGCCGTATTGCTCTATGAAGATGAAGACACATATCAATCCGAAATTGGTGACGTTCATGTTGCAGATGTAGACATACAGCAGTTGGGGTAGCGTGAAACAGAGCAAAATAAGTCCAAACCATTTGCGCAAGCCGTCTCGGGCAATGAGGTTGTTGCTCATGATGCTTCCGACCGACAGTCCGATAATGCCGATAGTACCTTGTGCAAAACCTATCTGTGTGAGGCTCAGTCCCAGTCCCCCTTGTGATATGGGGTCAATGAGGAAAAAGATATTGATTTTTGCCGTTAGCGCCTTGGGCAGGATGAATAAAAGGATAAATATCAGGATGCAGCCGATGCCTTTTTGTCTGAAGAAAGCGACTGTGCCGGACTTTTCCGTGTGTTCAGTATGGTAATTGCGCGGCATTACCAACAGGTGGTACAGGGCCAGAAGCAAGATGCATGCGGATAGGCAGCCTATAGTCGTGAACCAGGCTTGTCGTATGTCTCTGAAATACGTCTCCAGTCCACCGGCGAGCATGAGGATGAGTCCTTGGCCGGCAATGACGGAGATGTAGTATACTTTGCTCCTGACACCGATGAAAAGACCTTGTTCCTCTGTGCTCAGCGTGTCTTTATAATAGTAGTCTGCGGCAGTGTCGTGGGTCGCACTGGAGAAGGCGATGAGCCATAGGCACGCCAATATCCATGCCGTGTTTCCGGGCATTTTGACGGCAAAGGCCATTGATGCTAACGCGACGCCGACAAGTAGTTGGGTCATCCATATCCACCACCGGTCAGAGTGTAGCCGGCGCGCGATGTCCGTCCAGACGGGTTGGATAACCCATGGCAGATACAACCAACTGGTGTAAAAGGCGCACTGGATATTGTCCATGCCAAGACGCTTGAACAGCATGGCAGAGATGGTCATAACGAAGACATAAGGTATGCCTTCCGTGAAATAGAGTGATGGAATCCATGTCCATGGGGTATCGAGCATTCTTGGATGCCGTGACGGGTTTCTCCCCATGAGAAAAGGTCTTTTTCTGTTCATGGTTTCCGTATTGTCGTTATGATGCTTTCTTCTTTCCAAATTCAGGGTCTATTTTGATAAATGCTGCTACGGCAAAGGTGACGAGACATAGGACCATGACGATGGAGAAGAATGTGCAATAGCCTACTTTGTCCTTTAAGAACCCTGCCAGCATGCCCGGAAGCATGAGTCCGAGGTAGGAGATGCCGGTGCATATAGCATAGTGTGATGTTTTGAACTCTCCCTTGCAATAATATAGCATGTAGAGCGTCAGTGCCGTGAAGCCGAGACCGTAGCCAAATTGCTCCACAAACAGACACGAGCTGACCACATAGATATTGGATGTCATCTCGTAGCTGAGCCATACATACACTATGTCGGGCAGTGAGATAGCGCACACCATAGGCCAAAGCCATTTCTTCAATCCGTCACGTGAGGCGAGAATGCCGCCCAGAATGCCTCCTAATGTGAGTCCTATCATTCCCACAGTACCGCTGGCGATACCGTATTCTATGGTTGACAATCCCAGACCGCCCTCGTCGCTCGGACGTAGCAGGAAGGTCTTGGTCATGGCGTTGAGCATGGCTTCAGGCAGGCGGTAGAAGAGGATGAAGAGCATGGCGAAAACTGTCGGTGCGAGTGGAAACTTTGTGAAGAATGAGATAAACATATCTTTCAGTCCGTGCATGACGGCTTTGGCAGATGTTTGTCGTTTCTTATCTCCTGGCGTGCGTGGCATGGCGACATTATGCAGCAGCCATAGCCCGATGAAAAGAGCGGCCAGACCGTAGAACACCAGGCTCCATGAGAATGCTGCGCTGTTGCCTGTCGATTGGGCTATCCATCCCGCTACGGGCACCAGAACG
>OCTX012274920.1_pt1 | contig 25745 bp, 22 predicted proteins | sample 1539691 | NCBI WGS metagenome assembly OCTX01 (sample SAMN02144231, study PRJEB22623) | gut metagenome | biome: sheep rumen | host: Ovis aries | place: New Zealand
TGCAAAAAGTAGCCACATATTATTTGTCTTTTTCATTATATCATCTAATTGGGTCTAAACAATGTCATCTGTTCGACAAATTGGAATTTATATGAGTTTGGTTGGCACGAACATCGTGCGTCGGGTCATTAGAAAATTGGTCTAAATGCCATATTCTATAACATTACGCAGATCCTGCCTGCTTACTTTAGTTGCTTGCCGTCCTTGAAGGCATTGCCAACACGCTCACCCAAACGGATGTAACCGAGGTGAACGGGGTCGAAAGTGATGAGCGATAGTTTCTCTACATCGGGCTTGCCGTCCGCCGCGAGGAACTCCTCCTTGCAAAGCACGTTCACAATCTCCGCTACAATATAGTAACCGGTCTCGCTCTCGTCGTATTTATGCTTAATACGGCATTCCAACGTCATCGGGAATACATCAAATACAGGTGCATTCACATGGGGCGCATTCTCTGCCTTCCAGCCGGTCTTCTGCATCTTCTCGGGGTCGTTTTTGGCAGACACGATACCAACGAAATCCGATGCGACGAGCGTATCAACGGTAGCAAAAGCGACAGTAAACTCACCTGTCTCGTTGAGGTTTTTGGTAGTAGCATGGTCACCCATAGAAATCATGATCTCATGCTGGTCCCACTGACCTGCCCATGCGGCATTCATAGCATTGGCTTTACCGTCTTTGTCATACGTGCCAATGATAGTTACGAGTTGGGGCAATACCCAATCTTTCGGTCCAAAACTTTTCATATTCTTAAAATTCAAATCGTTCCAACTTCATTTGTCCGCAAGCCTGCATTTCTCCGACGTGTTTCTTGAACTCCGGCGTAGCGGAGTGAAGGTCGAGCGAAGCTTGGTCCTGCCACGTTTCGCAAATCATAAACACGTCCGAGCGGGTCGCGCTCTGGAATACATCATAAGCGATGCACCCGGCATGATTGCGGGATTTCTCCGTCAAAGCTACTGCAGCACGCAGAGCGTCTTTGTACTTTGCAGCATCTGCGGCTTGAAAAAAGCAATTTAAGCGTATCATATTATTTGGTATTTTTAGCGTGTCTTAAGTAACTTACCGCTGGTCATAGCTAATGGTTGTTAAAGTAAAATCACTCTTTGTTTTCAGCTGCTTTTCTCTCCGACATCCCTTTTTTGCGAACCTCGTATTGTTCGCGATTCCATTGATTCAACTGCTCTTGCGTTGGGGCAACGTCCTTCATCGCTTCGAAAAGTGTATCAATATGCTTTGCAAATCTCCAACCGTTTTCATTAAGGGTGAATTTGTGGGTCACTTTAGAACCATCCTCAGGATCATTATCCGGCCAAGGTTCTACATCGCCGAACACAGTCAGGTAATTATTCTCGAAAATCTGCTCAGTAATAGAGCTATTCTCTTCGAATGCTCCTCCGATTGGACCAACCTCCATCATATCAACTGTACCACCTGCTTGCGCAGCGGCACGTACAAAAACCATAGCTTGTGCAAACATGTCGAATGCAGTAACTCTGTTTAGCATCTGCATGACGAATGCATCCATCATTTTAATGTCATTCTTTTCCATATTGTGATTTTATTTTATTACCAATATCTTTTTCTGTGCGCCCTTGCAACACGCACGCAAATTTGCGTGCAAAGGTACAAAAAAAATCTGACATGCGCAAACTTTTTTAATGAATAATTAATAATTAATAATGAATATCTGAATTTTTGGCAATCGGAGTTCTGGGTTCTCGGTTCTCGGTTCTGGGTTCTCGGTCCTCGAAAATGCCTCGGGATTGGTTCGAGATTGTCTCGGGATTGTCTCGAGAACGGTTCGGTTCACTCTCGCAAATATATTCACTCAGAATTGGTCTAAAAATGGTCCGAGAATGGTTCGAGATTTCTTCGAGGTTTCCTCGGGAATGGCTCGGTGAAGTCGGAGAAATTTTTTAAGGATTTATTGATCGAATTCTCGTTGCTTACGCGGCGAGCAGCCAACGAATATAGGGGAGGGGAGGTTTAATTGCAAGAAAGTTGCTTACGGAAATCCTTGGATAGGGCGTTGCGATTGAGGAAGAGATAGGTGGTATTCAGCATCATATAATCACGCGACATGTACCAGATACCATTGTAATCACCCTGCGGTCCCCATGAGTTTTTTACCATATAATAGGGTTTTCCCTGTTCGTCAACAGCCTTGCCGAAGATAAGCATCACATGGTCGTAGGTGAACCGCCAGTCGTCCCATTGCTCCTGGCGCAATTGCTGGGTGGGTATCACGCTATCGGGCAGGGACGCCAGTCCTGTTCGCGAGAAACGCCCCGTTACGTCACCACCCCAAGCCACGGTATAACCGGCATCCAAGGCTTGATCCAGGATGTCCATCAGCTGTTCGAGGGGAATATTGTAGCTCGGCTTGAGCCTCCATTTGTAGAGCGCCTCGATGACAAACCATTGGTTGAACGGATGATGGGTATAACTGGTCAGAGAGACATAGTCATCCAGATTCAGTCCGAGGCTTTCGGCAAAGGATTTGGGCGTGTAGGCTTTTCCTTCATATTCAAATGATTCGGGGCAACATCCTATGTATTTCTCGATGATATTCAGGATGCTATCCTGCCAATGTTCCATAGGCGCTTTGGCATCTTTGCGGGCAATCTTACTAACCATTTCCTCGAGTTCTGGCATGAACTCACGGAAATTAGCCAACACGTCTCCTACCAACGAACCGGGAGCGGGCATGGCGTCCTCGGGACAGATGCCGTAGCGGCGAATGACCTCCAGGACGTCATCGCATGAGCCGCCCTGTGAAAATTGGCTATAGCCGTGCATGCGCACATAATGCGTGGCGCAATCCATATAGTCTCTGTTCGCTACGAACATCTCACAAAGGTCATAGACCTTGCCGGTCTTGCGGAGTATCTCACTCTCGAAGAATCCGATTGTGCCGTAGTCCCAGCACGTGCCGCTGCGATATTGATTCTTGACAGAGGTTATCGGGATTTGCTTGATAACCGTAAAGCTTTTCTTTTCTCCCCAAGACTCTGCGCCTTTCTGCAGGTCTTCCTGTGCCATGGCTGATGGTATGAGCAGCACAGTTATTATAATAAAAGAAAGTAGTTGTTTCATATGTGCAGTTTATCGAAGAAACAGGTCCTTCAGTTTGATTTGCGGATGACGGTACTGGCGGTCAGGAAGCGTTTCGTGTCCGTTTGTCGAGACAGCCTGCTCTGCGCAGGCGTGGACGCAAGCGAGGCAGACGGTACAATGGTCGCCGAAGATGGCTTTGCGGTCCGTGAGGCGGATGTTATTCATCGGGCAGACGCGTACGCAGGCGTTACAACCGATACACTTGTCGGGATTCACTTTTGGCCCCAAATAATGAATCATGCCTTTCTCAACGGCCGGTCTGCCGAGTAGCCATGATAGCAAGCTGAACCAGCTATAGTGGAGTGTGTGGGATTGCGCTTCGATTTCGCGTATGATCTGCTCCATGCGAGCCGGAACGCGTTTGTATTTACCCAACTGTTTATTGGGGTTTCGTCCGAATGCGAGCGCACTATTATCGGGCATACTGACCTTGTGGCTGTATGCCAGTCGGATGCCTTTGTTGCGTAATAAGCGTCGCAACACCCAGACGCAGTTGCCCGCCATGCTTCCGCAGGTGATGACCGCGAAGACGTAGGATAGGGGACTGATGTTCAAGCGCGATAGCAATTGTGGTAAAGCGGGTGGCAGGTTGAAATCATAGGTTGGGAAGACCAGCCCGATACGTTTCTCGCCCGTCAAGTCCAGCTGAACGGCTTGGGTCAGCGGCATTAGTTGTTCGTTCAGCCGTTCTGCCAGTTGTCGTGCCACGGCGAGGCTGTTACCCGTTGCGGAAAAATAAAGAATCATACTGTCAAAACCATCGGTTAAAAGAGTGATTATTTTTTCAAGCCGCAAAGGTACAACTTTTTTTTGATATACGCAAGTATTCGAAGCAAAAAGCGTGTTTTTTGTGCAATAGGTATATGTTTTATAACATATATGGCTAAAAAAAAGTCAAAAGACTTGTGTATATGCGATTTTTTTTGTAATTTTGCAGCCAAATTTTGTAATACTATTTTATAGCGTAAATTCATTTAAATAAAACAAGATATGAAATTAGAAGAACTGACAAACAAAATCTACGCCGAAGGCGTGGAAAAAGGTAATGCCGAGGCCAAAGAAATCGTAGCCAAGGCAGAGGAACAGGCCGCTCAAATCGTGGCAGAAGCCAAGAAGCAGGCCGAGCAATGTGTGCAGGCCGCTCAACAGAAGGCAGCAGAGCTGGACAAGAACACTCGTTCGGAGTTGAAGATGTTTGCCGAGCAGAGCGTAAACGCCCTTCGTACCGAGGTGACGAACCTGCTGACCGACCGTTTGGCAACCGATAGTGTCAAGGCCGCAACCGCCGATAAGGCATTCATGCAACAGGTGATTCTGAAGATGGTAGAAGGCATGGTCAAAGACGGCAAGGTGACCGTTGAGGCCCAGGATGCCAAGGCGTTGCAGGCTTATTTTGAGTCGAATGCCAAGGGGCTGCTTGCCAAAGGAGTGAAGATAGAGGAGGTAAAAGGTATCAAGACCGACTTCCAGATCATACCGGAGAAGGGTGGGTACAAACTCGCTTTCGGCGAACAAGAGTTCGTGGCTTACTTCAAAGAGTTCCTCCGTCCGCAACTTATCGAAATGCTGTTTTAGCTTGGCTGAGTAGCCAAGCGTAGTTTTCGTAGTTTTCGTAAACTACGTAAATAACGCAAACAACGTAAACTACGTAAAAAACGTAAAATACGCAAACAACGTTTAGAATTATGGGATACGAATGTTTATTAACGGGATTACCTGAGTTGGTATCCGGCGGTTCGGCTCCGATGACGGACGAAGCGCTCCAGACGCTATTGAGCGAGACGCTTAAGGAGAAAGACCTGGAGGAGTTGAAGCTGCTGAATATGCGTAGCGACGACCCGATTATCTTGGCACTATGCGCCCAATACGACGATACCATCATCGGTCAGCCGTCATGGTGGGAAGATGTGCGTGAGCAACTGAGCGAAGAAGACTTGCGTACGCAGGTGCTCTACGAATACGGTCGCACGCATGGTTGTCGTTTTGTTCGCGAGTGGTTCGGCTTCAATCAGGATGTGAACAATGTACTCGCCGCCGCCATCTGCCGTAAGCACGGGCTGGATGTGCGAAAGGTCATCGTAGGTACCAACGAGGTGGCACAGATTCTCCGCAAAGGGCTTCCGCAGAAGGACTTCGGTCTGGGCGGAATACTCGATAACCTGCAGGAGATACTCGCCCTGGTGGATATAGCGAACCTGATGGAACGCGAGAAGAGCCTGGACGCCCTGCGCTTTATGTGGCTGGAGGATAAAACACGCTTCATTAACTTCTCGACGGAGAATGTATTGGCCTACTGGTTGCAAAACAAGATGCTGAACCGCTGGGCCTTATTGACCGTAGAAGAAGGCGAGAAAGTCTTCCGCGAAATGGTAGCGGATATGAAAAAAGGAGTACGCCTGGATGCGTAGTCCTTTAATCGTGCCCCTGTGGCTAAGAAAAAAGGCGTCAGATGGGATGCCTAATTGAAAGTTTGATAATAGAAAATTAAAAGTTATATGACAAAAGGAAAAGTACAAGGGATTATCGCGAACCTGGTAACCGTACGGGTGGATGGTCCTGTAGCACAAAACGAAATTGCCTACCTGACCGTAGGCGACACCAAACTGATGGCCGAGGTCATTAAGGTGACCGGCGAGAACGTGTATGTTCAGGTGTTCGAATCGACCCGCGGTCTGAAGGTGGGTGATGCAGTTGAGTTCACCGGCCATATGCTGGAGGTAACTCTGGGTCCCGGCTTGTTGAGCCGTAACTACGATGGTTTGCAGAATGACCTGGATCAACTCACGGGTGTGTTCCTCAAGCGTGGCGAATACAATTACCCGTTGGACAAAGAGAAATTCTGGGAGTTCGAACCTATCGCCAAGGTAGGCGACAAGGTAGAAGCAGCCGCCTGGCTGGGTGAGGTGGACGAGAACCACCAGCCCCACAAAATCATGGTGCCCTTCGTATTTGAGGGACAATATACCGTGAAATACATAGCCGGCATGGGCAAATACCGCATCACGGATACGATTGCCATCCTGACCGATGCAGAAGGCAAAGATCACGAGGTCACCATGGTACAGAAATGGCCCGTGAAGAAAGCCATCCTTGCCTACAAATCCAAACCGCGTCCATTCAAACTGCTCGAGACAGGCGTTCGTACCATCGATACCGCCAACCCCATTTGCGAGGGTGGTACCGGCTTTATCCCGGGTCCGTTCGGAACGGGTAAGACCGTGCTGCAACACGCTATCTCGAAACAGGCAGAGGCTGATATCGTGATTATCGCAGCCTGCGGCGAACGTGCCAACGAGGTTGTGGAGACCTTTACTGAGTTCCCCGAGTTGGAAGACCCTCATACCGGCCGCAAGCTGATGGAGCGTACCATCATCATCGCCAACACATCGAACATGCCAGTTGCATCGCGTGAGGCATCCGTCTATACGTCCATGACGATAGCCGAGTACTACCGTTCGATGGGTCTGCGCGTGCTGCTGATGGCCGACTCGACCAGCCGTTGGGCCCAAGCCTTGCGTGAGATGAGTAACCGTATGGAGGAGTTGCCCGGACAGGATGCGTTCCCGATGGACCTCTCGGCTATCATCGGCGCCTTCTATGCGCGCGCAGGTTACGTGTACCTTAATAATGGTAAGACAGGATCGGTAACCTTCCTGGGTACCGTATCGCCTGCCGGCGGTAACCTGAAGGAGCCCGTGACGGAAGGTACGAAGAAGGTGGCTCGTTGCTTCTATGCCCTGGAGCAGGCGCGTGCCGACCACAAACGCTACCCGGCTGTGAACCCCATTGACTCGTACTCGAAATATATCGACTATCCCGAGTTTGAGGAATACATGACTAAGCTCATCGATGCCGACTGGCTGCCCAAGGTGAACACGATGAAGACTTATCTGCAGCGTGGTAAGGAGATTCAGGAGCAAATCAACATCTTGGGTGATGACGGAGTACCCGTTGATTACCACAAGGCATTCTGGAAGAGCGAAGTGATCGACTTCGTCATTCTGCAGCAAGATGCCTTCGATAAGATAGATGCCGTATGCCCCCTGGAGCGCCAACGTTACATGCTGAATCTGGTTATGGATATCTGCGCTCGCGACTATCGTTTTGACAGCTTTACCGAAGTAAGCGACTACTTCAAACGCGTCATCAACTTCTGCAAACAGATGAACTACAGCGAGTTCCACTCGCCCGACTTCGAGGAGTACCAGAAGAAACTCAACGACCTGCTGGCCGAACGTGCCATCTAATCAAAGAGGAGAAACAGCGTGAAAGCTAAACAAGTAAAAAGTGTAAATGAATAAATAGCAAGATATATGGCAAAAGCTTTTCAAAAAATCTACACACAAATAACCGCCATTACAAAGGCGACCTGTTCGCTGAAAGCCGAAGGCGTCGGTAACGACGAATTGGCCACCGTGAACGGCAAACTGGCTCAGGTGGTGAAAATCATGGGTGATGAGATAACCCTGCAGGTGTTCCAAGGTACGGAAGGTATTCCGACCAACGCCGAAGTGGTATTCCTGGGCAAGGCTCCCTCGCTGAAGGTTAGCGACCAACTGGCAGGACGTTTCTTTAACGCCTACGGCGAACCAATCGATGGCGGACCTGCTATCGAGGGTAAGGAAGTCGAGATTGGCGGACCTTCGGTAAACCCCGTACGTCGTAAACAGCCATCTGAACTGATTGCTACCGGTATTGCCGGTATTGACCTGAATAATACGTTGGTGTCCGGTCAGAAGATTCCTTTCTTTGCAGACCCCGACCAGCCCTACAACCAAGTCATGGCCAACGTAGCCCTGCGTGCACAGGTGGACAAGATCATCTTGGGCGGTATGGGTCTGACCAACGATGACTACCTGTACTTCAAGAATGTATTTGCCAACGCCGGCGTGCTGGACCGTATTGTTTCGTTCGTGAACACGACCGAGAACCCCGCCGTAGAGCGTCTGCTGATTCCGGATATGGCTCTTGCAGCAGCTGAGTATTTCGCCGTGGAGAAACACCAGAAGGTGCTGGTTCTGCTGACCGATATGACGCTGTATGCCGATGCATTGGCTATCGTATCGAACCGTATGGATCAGATTCCGTCGAAGGACTCGATGCCCGGTTCGCTCTATTCGGACCTGGCAAAGATCTACGAGAAAGCTGTACAGTTCCCCGAGCAAGTAGGCGGCGGTTCAATCACCATTATCGCCGTGACAACCTTGTCGGGTGGTGATATCACACACGCCATTCCCGATAACACGGGTTATATTACCGAAGGTCAGCTCTATCTGCGCCGTGACTCCGATATCGGTAAGGTCATCGTTGACCCGTTCCGTTCGCTGAGCCGTCTGAAACAATTGGTAGCGGGCAAGAAGACGCGCGAAGACCACCCGCAGGTGATGAACGCAGCTGTTCGTCTGTATGCCGACGCCGCCAATGCCAAGACCAAACTGGAGAACGGTTTCGACCTGACCAACTACGATACACGTTGCTTGGATTTCGCCAGAGAGTACTCCGACCAAATCCTGGCTATCGACGTGAATATCAATACCGTAGAGATGCTTGATATAACCTGGGGCTTGTTTGCTAAACACTTCAAGCCCGAAGAGGTCAACATCAAGCAAGCCTTGGTGGATAAATACTGGCCGAAGGCCTGACAGCTGAGAGTTGAATGTTGAGAGTTGAGTGAAGTTCGCTTCTCTAGACTCTAAACTCTAAACACTAAACTTTTATAAAATGGCAATTCAATATCAATTTAATAAAACCTCGCTGCAAGGCCTGGAAAAGGACCTGAAGATGCGGCAACGAACCCTGCCTACGTTACAGAGCAAGGAGACCGCCCTGCGCCTGGAAGTAAAGCGCGCTAAGGACGAGATTCGGCAACTGGATGAGGAGGTGAACCGTCGCATCAAGGACTACGACCAGATGCTGGCACTATGGGGGGAATTTGATACCTCGCTCATTCACGTGGATGACGTGCGCATGTCTATCAAGAAGATAGCCGGCGTTCGTGTTCCTGTGCTGGATGAGGTGGTGTATTCCACCAAGGAGTTTAGCATCTTCTCCGCGCCCAAATGGTTCCTGGACGGCTTCGAGCAGCTCAAGGCGATAGCAGATGTCGGCATACGGCAGGAATTTGTCCGCCGAAAAGTGGACCTGTTGGAATACGCCCGCAAGAAGACGACGCAGAAGGTGAATCTGTTCGAGAAAGTACAGATTCCCGGCTATCAGGATGCCATCCGCAAAATCAAACGATTCATGGAGGACGAAGAGAACCTGAGTAAGTCGAGTCAAAAAATCGTTAAAAGCAAACGCGAACGCGAGGCCATGTTGGCCGAAGCCGCAGAAAAGGAGGCCGCTATATGATAACCGAGATGAAGAAATATACGTTCCTGGTTCTAACCTCGGCGTATGAACATTTCCTTTCCGAACTGCGCGAAGCAGGTGTGGTACATATCACGCCCAAGGCAGAAGGCATGGCGGACGACCCCGAGCTACAGAAACTGCTGACGCGTGCCGACGAGATAAACCGTCTGTTGCGTCAACAGTCACCTGACCAACTGCTGAACGAACGTGCCGAGGTTGAGCAGAAGATTGCTGCTACCCGCAAGGAAGCCGAACGCATGCAGATATGGGGTGACTTCTCCTCAAAGCGCATGCAGGAACTCCGCGAAGCCGGTTACACATTGCGTTACTACAGTTGCTCTAAGAAGGCATTCCAAGAGGAGTGGGGTATTCCCGTAGCCGAAGTGGGCTCGCTGGTGTACTTTGTGACCGTCAATCAGGCTGTGGACGATGAGGCTTGCACCGAGCAGATGCTCAACGAGAAATCGTCAGCCGAGTTGCTGCGCGATGTAGAGAACCTCAACGGCCTATTGGTAGCCGCCAATGCACGTATTGAAGCTTGGTGGAAACAGAACGAACAACCCCTGCGCGATGAACTGCGCGATGTAGAGAGCCGCATCAACTGGCAGAAAGTGGAGCTATCCACCACGCCTGCCGCCGAAGGCAGCCTCAGTCTGTTGGAGGGCTTCTGCCCCGTGGACCAATGTGCTGCATTGGATGCCCGTCTCGCTACGCTGGACTGCTACTATGTAGCAGAAGCGCCTACCGCCGAAGATGAGACGCCTATCAAACTGCATAACAACTGGTTCACTCGTCTCTTTGAGTGCCTAACCGGCATGTACGGCTGGCCTAACTATGGCGAGTTCGACCCGACACCTATCTTGGGTCCATTCTTCCTGCTGTTCTTTGCACTCTGTATCGGCGATGCCGGCTACGGCCTGCTGCTAATCCTCATCGGATACCTAATCTATAAAGGCAAACTCAAGATCGAGATGTTCGACGGTCTCGGTGGCATCATCATGGCGTTGGGTGTAGGTTCGACCGTAGTGGGCTACCTCATGGGCGGCTTCTTTGGCATTGATCTCTACCGTGCTGAATGGTTCCCCGAGGGAGCGAAAGCAATCATGTTCAATAACCTGGGCACAAACGGCAAGATAGGTGAATACGACGTAATGATGGTACTGGCACTCATCATCGGTGTGTTCCATATTTGCCTGGCTATGACCATCAAGGCGATAACTTACACCAAGCGTTACGGCTTCCGCGAGACGGTTTCCGTATGGGGATGGCTGCTGCTTATCGTAGGCAGCATCATTACCGGCGTATTGGCGATGACGAGCGTCTTGAGCGAAGAAGCCACCAAGATGACGCTTATCGTTATTGGTGCTATCTCGGCCTTAGGCATCTTTATCTTCAACAAACCCGGACGCAACCCGCTCATCAATATCGGTGCCGGTCTATGGGATACCTATGGTATGACTACCGGTCTGATGGGTGACGTCTTGTCGTACATCCGTCTCTACGCCTTAGGCTTGGCAGGCGGTATGTTAGGTATGGCATTCAATCAGTTGGGCACGATGGTACTGGGCGACGCCCCGGGCATTGGCTCGTGGATTGGATTTATCCTGATCGTTACCTTTGGTCATGTGCTAAACCTGCTGATGGCTTGCTTGGGCGCATTCGTACACCCACTGCGTCTGACCTTTGTGGAGTACTTCAAAAACGCCGGCTACGAGGGTTCCGGCAAGAAATATCAACCCTTTCAGAAATAGCTTCGTGAGGCGACCGATCTCTTTTCGTCATAACGTCATTACGTCATCACGTCAATACGACGGTCGCAAACGATAACGAAAAAAACAATATTAACATAATAAAACAAAAAAACAATGGAACAAATTTTAGGTTATCTCGGATTAGGCCTCATGTTGGGTCTCTCCGGTGTTGGTTCGGCTTACGGAACTACTATCGCAGCCAATGCTGCTGAAGGCGCTCTGAAGAAGAACAAAGACAAATCGTCGGCTTACATGATTTTGTCGGCTCTGCCCGCTACGCAGGGTTTGTATGGCTTCGTAGCATTCCTGATGATGAAGGGTCTGATGGAGACCAATCCCGTGCTGCTGTTCGGTCTGGGCATCGGTATGGGTATCGTATTCCTGCTGTCCGCTATCCGTCAGGGTCAGACTGCAGCCAATGGTATCGCCGGTATCGCCGCCGGTCATGATGTGATGACGAACACCATGATCTATTGCGCTCTTCCGGAGTTCTATGCCATCTTGGCTCTCGTAGCCGGCCTTATGGCATAAGCCAAACGAAACGGTCAATAATGACAAATAAAAGGACGTACACGGGTGCGTCCTTTTATTTTATCAATATTTCGCGGCTTTATACGCCCTTCATGGTAAGGTTGATTCGTTGGCGTGAACGGTCGATGTCAAGTATGCGAATGCGGATTTGCTGATGCAGTCGGACTACTTCGTGCGGCGAACGGATGCGTCGGTCGGTCAGTTGGCTCACGTGAATCAAGCCGTCTTTATGCACGCCGAGGTCCACAAACACCCCAAAGTCGGCTATGTTGGTCACGATACCGGGCAATACCATTCCCGGCACAAGGTCATCTATGGTATGGACATTTTCGTCGAAATGGAACTCCTCAATCTGCGTGCGCGGGTCACGTGTCGGTTTCTCCAATTCGTGCAGTATATCGGTTAGGGTAGGTAGTCCCACCTCATCGGTAACGAATGGTCGGAGGTCAATCTGCTGCCCTTCACCCGCCAGGCGGCGTGCCTCGATGAGTTGCTTGGCTACCCCGTAGCGTTCGGGATGAACGGCTGTGTTATCCAGCGGATTCGTTCCGCCGGCTATACGCAAGAAACCAGCACATTGTTCAAAGGTCTTCGGACCCATCTTCGGAACTTTCTTGAGCGCTTGGCGGTTGGCAAACGGACCATTCTCACGACGGTAAGTCACAATGTTCTCTGCCAGCGTAGGCCCGAGACCGGAGATATAAGTCAACAGGTACGGGCTGGCGGTATTGACATCTACGCCCACGTAGTTGACTACCGACTCGACAGTCTGGTTCAGACTTTCTTTCAGGCGAGTTTGGTCCACATCGTGCTGGTATTGCCCTACGCCGATGGACTTGGGGTCTATCTTTACCAGTTCCGCCAGGGGGTCCATAAGCCGGCGACCGATGGAAACGGCTCCGCGGACAGTCACATCCTCGTCGGGGAACTCCTCACGCGCTAACTTCGAGGCACTATAGACCGAAGCACCATTCTCAGATACCACATAGACGGGTATGCTATCGCCCAAGACCTGGTGCACAAAGGCTTCTGTCTCGCGACTGGCGGTTCCGTTACCGATTGCGATTGCCTCAATCTGATAGTCGCGAGCATATTGCTGCAGTTTCTCCACGCTATCCATCATGCGTAGGAAGATGACATCATGTTTCAATAGGTCGCCCTGCGCACTTAGTACCACCATTTTGCACCCCGTGCGGAAGCCCGGGTCGAGCGCCAGTACGCGTTTCTGGCCCAGTGGCGAGTCTAAGAGCAGTTGGCGCAGGTTATCGCGGAAGACGCGTATGGCTTCGGTATCGGCTTTCTCTTTGCTCAGCGCGGCAAACTCGGTCTCGATAGAGGGTTTCAAGAGGCGTTTGTAACTATCCTCAAGTGCGTCTGCCACCTGGTCGGCTGCGTAGTTATTGGCACGCAGGAAGATGCGGTCGAGTTTGTCGAGGCACTCGTTTGTGTCGGGCGATATATCCACGCGGATGAAGCCCTCTTTCTCCGCCCTTCGCATCGCCAGTAGTCGATGGGCCGAGATACGCTTGAGCGGTTCGGATACGTTGAAATAATCGCGGTAGTTCTGCGCCTCGGGCGTGTCGGCCTTGTCCTTAACGGGTTTGGATGATATAACAGCCGTATAAGTGAAGGCTCGCCGGATGGCATTACGAGCACGTTCGTCCTGACTGATTTGCTCGGCGATGATATCACGTGCACCCTGTAGTTGCTCTTCGCTGTAACGGCGCGGGTTGAAATCGCTACGCTGACGCATAATCTCATCCGCCAAGGGTTGCAAACCTTTCTCGCGCGCGAGGTCTGCACGCGTTTTGCGATGCGGTTTGTAGGGTAGGTAGAGGTCCTCCAGGGCTGTCGCATCCCAGCACTCATCAATACGCCGACGCAGGTCGTCGGTCAGTTTGCCTTGCTCCTGAATGGTGGCAAGGATGGTAGCCTTGCGGTCAGCCATCTCTTGGTATTTGCGGTATAACTCTGCGATAGCGGCTATCTGTACCTCGTCAAGTGAACCCGTTTTCTCCTTGCGGTAACGGGCGATGAAGGGAATGGTAGCTTTGTCGTCAAGAAGACTAAGGGTAGCGTGGACGCCTGCACGCGGTAGTTGCGTCTGTTGGGCTATTAGTTGACTGAAATCCATTTTGCTTGATTGATTTGATGGTACAAAGGTACTGCTTTTTTTTGACATACACAAGAAAAAGAGCATAAAAATACAAAAGGAGCCTCATTTAGACTCCTCTTGCATGTCGGGAAGACAGGATTCGAACCTGCGACCCCCTGGTCCCAAACCAGATATTCTACCGGGCTGAACTACTTCCCGCTCTCAAAAAGCGTGCAAAAGTACAACAAAATTCTGATATAACCAAATTATTTGGCTGAAAAATAGAATTTGTAAGGTATTTTGTGCAAAATAAGTTCCCTTTTACGCGTTTTGGTACTGCTGATAGAACTCGGTAACGGCGATGATGCCCTTTTCCCATACCTCCAGGTCCATGGATTCGTTGGGCGAGTGAATGGCATTCTGCTCCAAGCCGAATCCCATGAGGATTGTCTTGACGCCGAGAATCTGTTCAAAAGAAGAGATAATCGGAATACTGCCTCCGCGACGTGCAGCCAGAGGTCGACGACCGAAAGCTTTTGTGAATCCGTATTCGGCAGCCTTGTATGCAGGTATATCAATGGGGCATACGTAGCCTTGTCCGCCGTGCATGGGTGTTACCTTCACGCGCACGCCTCTGGGAGCAAGCGACAGGATATATTCTGCAAAGAGGCGTGAGATCTCCTCATGGTCCTGATTCGCCACAAGCCGACAGCTGACCTTGGCAAAGGCTTTGCTGGGCAGAACGGTCTTGCTTCCCTCGCCGGTATAGCCGCCCCAGATACCACAGATGTCGAATGAAGGACGGCAGGAGTTACGTTCCAGGGTGGAGTAGCCTTCTTCGCCAAAGACATCATCTACATCAATAGCACGGTTGTAGGCTTCCTGCGAGAAGGGGATTTCGGCAATCATGCGTCGTTCTTCTGCCGGAATGGGTAGCACCTTGTCGTAGAAATGCGGAATGGTGATGCGGCCTTTGTCGTCAACTATCTTTGAGAGCATTTCGCAGAGTGCATTCACGGGATTCTTAACAGCCCCGCCGAAATGACCACTATGCAGGTCGCGGTTCGGACCGTCAACCTCAATCTCCCAATAGGCCAGTCCGCGCAGACCGGTCGTTATGGAAGGTGTATCTTTGCCTATCATCGAGGTATCGCTCACGAGGATAATATCGCACTTGAGTAACTCTTTGTGTTCCTTAATAAACGCCTCTAACGAGGGGCTGCCTATTTCCTCTTCTCCTTCGAGAATAAACTTTACATTGCATTTCAATAGCCCTTCGCGCACTAAATACTCGAAAGCTTTAGCCTGAATCATCGTCTGTCCCTTGTCGTCATCGGCGCCGCGGGCATAGAGTCGCCCATCGCGTTCGGTGGGTTCCCAAGGGTCGGATTTCCACAATTCGAGCGGTTCGGCAGGCATCACGTCGTAGTGACCATATACGATGACGGTTTTGGGTTCAGGGTTCTGGGTTCTCGGGGCGAGGTATTCGCCATAGACGAAAGGATTGCCGTTGGAGGGCATGATTTCGGCTTTCTGTACGCCTGCCTCCAGCAGGAGTTTCTTCCATTGTTCGGCACAGCGAAGCATATCTTGCTTGTGTTCCTCCTGGCAACTAACGGAGGGGATACGAATGAGCGAGGCCCATTCCTCGCGCATACGCGAGCGGTTGGTGTTGATAAAATCTTGTATGGTCATGTTTTCAGTTGAGAGTTTATAGTTTAAAGTTATATTTGGTCATTTATTTAATCCATCAATCCATCATTTAGCACAGCGTCATCAATCCATCATTGAGCGCAGCGTCATCAATCCATCATTTAGCGCAGCGTCATCAATCCATCATTAAGCATAGCGTCATCAATCCATCATTATTTCTTACTTCTGATTAAGCGGCTGAGTAGGTCATATACCTCTTGTAACTCGGGGTCGAGTAGGGCTCGATGGTGTGCCATCACGACCTCGTCGCCACGCTGTGCAGGACCCGACTGTGCCTCGCGTGGTGTGAGGCTGTGCACCTTGGCGGCTGTCTCATCGATGAGAGGCAGCAAGGCCCGGAATGGTATAGAAGTCCCTTTGAGCAAGTCGGCGGCTATGGTGAACATCAGGTTCGAGAAGTTGTTGGCAAAGACGCCGGCTACATGAAGCCGTTCGCGGTCGGCCTGTGATGCTTCGTAAATATGGCTTGAGAGCGTCAGCGCCAGGGAATAGAGAGCGGATACATCGTCAATACCGCGTGCTTCGATGAAGAGGGGTACGGACGAGAAATCGGTCAGGGGACTGGCTTTCGTGAAGGTCTGGAAGGGGTACAGAATACCGGCATGCGGTTTGTCGTCGCCAAAAACGGAAAGCGGAATTGTACCACTGGTATGTATATGGAGCGCGCGCGTCTGTACGTGTACGCGTGCAATAACCTCCTCCAGAGCCGTGTCACGAATAGCATAAATATAGGCATCGGCATTGAGCGGCAAGCCTTCAAGGGTACGCGACGAGATAAAATCCGTTGTCATACCCTTCGATAGGAAAGCCTTATATAGGCTTGTGCCCACGTTTCCTTGTCCGATGATTGTAATACGCATGTTTTTGTACGATTTACTTATGTACGATGTACGATTTGTCCTTCGTACATTTTAATGTCTTCTTTGTTGTGCCTTGGCTTGTTCGCGGGCGAGGCGTTGCTGCTCACGCTGCATGGCTTCGAGACGCTGCATGAAGCCGGATTTTTTCTTGGTGCTGTTCTTCTTGGCGTTTTCTTCCATCTGGCGGAGCAGTTGCTCATCGTCGATAGCCCAGCGGAAAATCATGGTCTGCAGGATGGTGAAACCGAGCGAGAGGAGGTAGTAGTAGCTCAAGCCGGCTGCGTAGTCGTTGAAGATGAAGAAGAACATCAGCGGCATGAGGTACATCATCCATTTCATGAACTTCATGTTCGGGTCTGTAGCCTGCGACTGCATCGTCACGAAGGTATAGGCGAAGTTGGTCACGGTCATTAGCACGCAGAAGAGACTGAGGTGGTCGCCAATGAGGGGTAGGTTATAACCCCACGAAAGGATGGCATCATAGGTTGAGAGATCGTCGGCCCAGAGGAAACTCTTGCCGCGCAGTTCGATGGCGGTGGGGAAGAACCAGAACATGGCAATCAGAATAGGCATCTGGAACAACATCGGTAGGCAGCCCGACATCGGACTGACACCCGCGCGTTGATACAAAGCCATCATGGCCTGCTGGCGTTCCTGCATCTTGTCGGCAGGATATTTGGCGTTGATCTCGTCAATCTGCGGACGCAACACGCGCATCTTAGCGCTCGACTTGTACGAAGCAAACACGAAGGGCAGAATGATGATTTTGATAACAAGTGTCATCAGCAGGATGACCAGACCGATATGAAGTCCCCACGACTGGAAGAGGTCGAACATCGGGATAGTCAGAATCTTGTTGATCCATGCCACAATCTTCCAACCCAGCGGAACCAGTTCCTTGAGGTGCAGCCGTTGGTCTTTCTCCACGCCCTGGTCATAGGCCTTGAGGGTGTTATAGTGGTTCGGACCAAAATAGTAGCGGAAGTCGGTTGTCTTCTGTCCGCGGATGTCAAAAGGCACACTGGTCTTGGTGCGATATTCCTTGATATAATGCGAGTGCGACCCTTGGGGAGTCGATTCCATCTCTGTGGAGGTGAAGGCATCGTTAGCGATGAGGACAGTAGAGAAGAACTGGTCTTTGTAGCCAATCCATTGGATGCGGGCATTCTCACGCTTAGAGTCGCTCTTCTGCTCGGAGAGCGTTTCCATTTCGCCGCCTACCAGCATATATTGTATGCGCGCATAGCGTTCCTCGAACTTGCGTCCGCGTTCCTGCTGCGGGATGAGTTGGTCCCACTGCATCTCAACGGAGTTGATATTTTGTGCCAAAACCTGTTGCATGCCGTGGGGACGCATGGAGAAGGATACCATATACTCGTCATCGGGCAAGGTATAGACGAAATCGAGCCAAGCGTCTTCGATGTCGGTCTTCAGACGCATGGTGACACTATTGCTTGTTGTCTCAACGGGTTCGAAGAAGAGGTTTCGGGTGGCGAGCACGCGGTTGTTGGCGGTCACGAGTGTAAATGACAACTGTGACTCGTTGTCGCGGAAGAGCGAGAGAAAATGAAGGCTATCGTTATATGCCTTGTACTCCTTCAGCTCCGCCTGACGGATACGTCCGCCTTGATAGGCGATATTGAGACGCAGTTTGTTGTTCTCCAGCACCACGGTTTTGTCTTCGCCTTGTGCAGAGGGAGCAAAATTGCCATAGGTAGCCTGTACTTGTTGTTGCATCAAGTCTGCACGCTCGGCCTGGAAGGCTGAGTCGGCTTTGGCCTGCTCGGCTGCTGCCAACTGGTCGGCAATCAGCTGTGCTTCGGCTTGGGCCTGACGAACAAGAGCAATACTGTCATACTGACGTTGGCGTTCCGCCAATTGTTCTTTGGACGGACGCTGCAAAAAAGAAAATCCTACAATAATTCCGGCTATGAGTAAAAAGCCGATCCAAGTGTTTTTATCCATTTAATTACGTTTGATATATTCGGTAAAAGTATAGTCATAAGGGTTGTCTGCGTCTGCGAAGTGGTGTTCCTCGCTTGCAACCTGCCATATTCGTGTGTCAATCACAGGGAAAAATGTATCGGCATCCTCCCAGGCATGATGGAGATGTGTGATATAGAGTTTATCTGCCAGGGGCATGAACTGGCGATAGACCATTCCGCCGCCGATGACGAAGGCTTCGTCTTCGTTACGGACCATTTCCAGCAACTCGGGAATGGAGTACGCTACCTCAGCACCCTCGAAGGTGCGTCCGGCAACGTCTGTCAGCACGATGTTACGGCGCTTGGGTAGGGGACGCTTGGGCAACGATAGATAGGTGCGCTCACCCATGAGGACGGTATGACCCTGGGTCACTTCTTTGAAGTGCTTCAAGTCCGCCGGCATGTGGCACAAGAGGTCTCCCTGTTTGCCAATGGCATTATTTTCTGCTACTGCTACTATGATGCTTATCATAAATAAATGTCAATTATCAATTATTAATTATCAACTACTTAAACGGCGACTTTCCCTGCAATATGAGGGTGGGGATTGTATCCTTCCAGACGGAAGTCCTCGTACCGGAAGTCGAATAGGTTCTTTACGTCAGGGTTGAGAATCATGGTGGGTAGCCGGCGCGGTTCGCGGGTGAGTTGCAGTTGTACCTGTTCCAGGTGGTTGAGGTAGATATGTGCATCGCCCAAGGTGTGCACAAAGTCGCCGCATTGGAGCCCCGTGACCTGTGCCATCATCTGCAGTAGCAGGGCGTACGAGGCGATATTGAAGGGCACTCCCAAGAATACATCCGCGGAGCGTTGGTAGAGTTGCAAGCTCAACTTGCCGTCCGCCACGTAGAACTGAAACAGACAATGGCAAGGGGGTAATGCCATTTGGTCCACTTCCGCCACGTTCCATGCCGATACCAGCAAGCGGCGGCTATCGGGATTGGTACGAATCTGCTGAACCAGATTGCTTATCTGATCGATGGTACCGCCGTTGTAGTCCGGCCAGGAACGCCATTGGTGCCCATAGACTGGGCCCAATTCACCGGAGGCATCTGCCCACTCATCCCAGATACTAACGCCGTGTTCCTGCAGGTAGCGGACGTTCGTATCGCCGCGTAGAAACCACAACAGCTCGTAGATGATGGATTTCAGATGCAGTTTCTTGGTCGTCAGTAGCGGGAAACCCTCTGCCATATTGAAACGCATCTGATGCCCAAAGACGGAGCGGGTACCCGTTCCTGTTCGGTCGTGTTTGACCACGCCCTCACGCATGATGCGATCGCATAAATCCAAATATTGTTTCATAAAAAATCAGCTTTCAACTTAAAACTATCTACTTTTAACTTAAAACTTCTCTCAACACTCAACTCTCAACTTCACTCAACTCTCAACACTCAACTCTCAACTTCACTCAACACTCAACTCTCAACTATCAACTAATACAGCTTATACGTGGTTCTAAGCACCTTAAACTCCGTGCGACGGTTGATTTGGTTGCAAATCTCCTGTTGTTCTTCCGTCAGGTTGGCGATGAACTCGGGTGTCAGCGTTTGTCCTTCGGGAATAAAGCGGTACCGCTTGGTAATGGCTTTGTCTGCCACAACGGGTTTATCCTCGCCGTAGCCCACGGGGGTCAGGCGTTCGCGGTCAATACCATGTTCGATGAGGTAGCGTACACAACTCTCGGCACGCTTCTCCGATAGGCGTTTGTTGAAGAGGCTGTCACCTTTCATATCGGTATGTGCTGAAAGCTCAATGGTGATATTGGGGTTGTCATTCAGCAGTTTAACCAATGCTTGCATGCCGGTTTCAGACTCGGGCGTCAGTTCCCATTTGCCGAACTCGTAGAAGATGTTATCCATCGTCACGGGTTTGGAAATCATCGGCAGACTGAAATCCTGTTGGTAGGTCTTGCTGTCGTATAGGTCACGGGTCGTGAGCATCTGTTTTTGATTCAGGTACCCGCGCGCGGTGGCGAGCATCACGTAGCGTGCGTCTTTCTTCAAGTTCAGCCGGTAGGTTCCATCGCGGCGAGCCTGTATCTTTTGGTTCGTGCCGTCGTCGCCCACCAGTCGGAGCGTAGCATTGGCTATGGGGTCGCCGTTGTTATCCAGCACACTACCTTCTACGGCAAATACCATCTCGGGCAGGATGAAGCGGTAAATCATATCGATACCTTTCTTCTGTCCGCGGTTGGAGGATAGATAGCCGTTGTCGGTCTTGCCCTCAAAGGTGATACCAAAGTCGTCGCCCGAGGAGTTGATCGGAAGCCCCATGTTGTACAGATCCCAAGTCATCAGACCCGTGGTGTCGTATCCCAAAGGAAGGGCTTTGTAGATATCCAGTCCGCCGTAACCGGGATGACCGTTGGTGGAGTAGAAGAACACGCCGTCGGCACGCATAGAGGGGTACATCTCATCGCCTGAGGTGTTGATCTGTGGACCCATGTTACGGACGTTGATCCAGCTGTCCTCTTCCTTCTCCGCCATCCATATATCCTTGCCGCCGAAGCCATCGGGTGCATCGGAGGCGAAGTACAGCGTGTCGCCCGAGGCATTAACGGATGGATGCCCCACGCTGATAGTACTATCGATGAACAGCTTCACTTCCTTCGGTTCGCTCCATTCACCGCCGGTGCGGGTCGAGGTGAATATCTTGGCGCCAAGGTCCTGACCGTTGATGGGCTTGGAGTACGTGAAGTACATAGTCTTTCCATCGCCCGTGAAGCAGCATACGCCCATTTCTGCCGTTGCCGACTTGCCGCCGGATGCCGTACTATCGTTCTCGCTTTCTTCGGTCTCGGTCTCTGAATACAATCCATCAGGCAGTTCGATCTCTTCCCATTCGCCGTTCTGATTCTTGCGGGTGGAGTAGAGGTTAAAGGTGGCGATGCCCGTTACGGGACTTGGTCGCTTCAGGGTCTTCTTGCCTTTTTGTTTCTCCTGGCGGTTTGAGGTGAACATCAGCGCATCCGCATCTTGCCCGATGAATGCAGGCGCGAAGTTAGACGAACGCTTGGCGTTAAAATCCTTCGCTGCACTCACACGGAAGCGACTGGGTTGTTTCTTCCATTCATTCATCTGTCGACATGCGTAGATACCCGCCTGGGCGGTGTAGTCATCAGGATGGCTATCCAGGTAGAGTAGGTAGTTCTTCTCTGCTTCGCGGTACTTACCTTGATAGGCTTGCACTTGTGCCAGACGCAGAAAGACGATGGAGTCCTGCAACTGGTACTTGTAGCGTACAGCGTTTTTGTACATGGTTTCGGCGCGGGTGTTATTGAGTATGCGGTTGCATTCGCCCTGCCGGAAAGCCACATATGCCTTCATTTGTTTGTCTTTCTTAGGCGAAATGCGGCTATAGACCTGTTTATAGGTCTCGCCGGCGTCGTAGTATTCGCCTATCTCAAATTTCTTGTCTGCACGCTTCAAGCGCGTCTTTATGCTGCACGACGAGAGCACTCCCGCCAGGAGCACCGCCGCCAGAATTGTTATGTATTTTCGCGTATTATCCATTTTACGCCGCAAAAGTACAAAAAAAAAATGATATACGCAAAAAAAATCGCAGAAATATTTGCGTTTCTGCAATTTTGAGTGTGATATAGCATTGCCAATGGCTAATCAGAATGAGTAACCAACACCGATTCCGAGCACGCCTTTGAACTGAACGCGCTCTTTGTAGTTCTCATCCGAGTCGGCAATAAGGGTCCCGGGATAATACTTTAGGTTTGCCTGGAAATTGATTTGCAGGCATTTCAGGAACTGATAACCCAAAACCAAGTCCCAGTCGATATCAAAATTACCGAAGTAGCGGTTCTTGGATGACCATTCGAAATAATTGTCAAACTGGTAGAGCGCATTCCAGTCGGCCTCTGTACGTGGGGTTCCATCCGGATTACCCGCTCTGATCCAGGCTTCTTTCACATTGAATCCCTTGCCTTGATACGGGGTGAAGAGAGCCAACGTGGTACTAAACTTGAAGTCCTTGTAACTATAGGCAATACCGCCCTTGAAGCTCAAACCCAACTCAACGCGTGCATTATTATACTCTTTTTGGACTACTTTACCGTTGTCGCTATAACTGAATGTACCGTATTTCTCTTGCAAAGAAGAACGAAAATCCCAATGCTCTTCCCTGGCAGCAGTATAGCCGCCTTCGGATTCGTACTTTTTTACTCTTTCATCGTACGCTTTTTGCGCCGCTGCTCTGGCTGCATCGTCCTTGGCGTTCTCCATGGCATAAACCTCGGCGTAGCAATACTCCTCTTTGGTGTAGTACTCGTTGATTTTCTCGCTGACATATGCTGTGGTAACTCGTCCGGCAACGGGAGATAGATATACCGAGAAATCACATCCCTTCACGTTCGTTTTCCAGTCGATACCTACCGAGAAGTCCGTGTACGAAGGAGCCAACCAATTGGAGTGAATGAAGTCGTAGCCTTTCTGGTACTTGCGTCCAAGCGAATACTGGCTTTGGAAGCCTGCGCTAACGGTTAGATACCAATTCTCTTTGAACTCCCAACCGAATTTGGTAGCTAACTTGATATTATCGCTCGACTTCTGGTATGGATCTTCTTTCTGATCTCGCCATGTTAATCCGAAGTCTGTGTCAAAATTGGTTTCCCATGCCAAGGCATCTTTGTGATACAACAAGTGTAGCTTCGCATATACAAAGCCTGTCACGCTGTTCTTACCTCCTGACGTCCAGTTGAAATTACCCGTTGCCGCGGCATTCACGCCTAATGAACCATCAAACTTCCATGCGCTCTCTTTCGGAGCATCCGCCTCTTGTGCAAACATACCAACTGACAATAGCGCGAACAAAGTAAAAGAAAAAATACGTTTCATGTTATAAAAAAAATATTAGTGATGTTATAAATAGTCGTACCATCGGTATTCAGTAAAAATCGCAGAAATCTTTCAATCTCTGCGATTTTTCATCAATCCATCATTAAGCGTAGCGCTCAATCCATCATCAATCCATCATTAAGCGTAGCGCTCAATCCATCATTATAGTCATCATTAAGCGTAGCGCTCAATCCATCATTATAGTCATCATTAAGCGTAGCGCTCAATCCATCATTATTCTAAGGAGTGGATGACGAGACCCGAACGGAGCTTCGGCTCAAACCAGGTCGTCTTGGGCGGCATGATGTTACCCGAGTCAGCAATATCGATGATCTGCTGCATGGTTACGGGGTAGAGTGCCAAGGCCATCTTCATCTCACCGCTATCCACGCGACGTTTCAGCTCGCCCAAGCCGCGGATACCACCCACGAAGTCGATACGCTTGTCGCTGCGCAGGTCTTTGATACCAAGAATCTTATCCAGAATCAGGTTTGACGAGATTGTTACATCCAGCACGCCAATGGGGTCATTGTCGTTGTAGCGACCGGGTTTGGCTGTCAGACTATACCAGTTACCGCCTACATAGAGCGAGAAGTTATGCAGCTTGTTCGGACGGTAGATGTCCGCACCCTTCTTCTCCACGATGAAGTCCTCTTCCAATGCTTTCAGGAACTCAGCTTCGCTCAGTCCGTTCAGGTCTTTGACTACGCGGTTGTAGTCGATGATGTTGAGCTGATTATCGGGGAAGCAAACGGCCAGGAAGAAGCAGTATTCCTCGTTGCCGGTATGATGGGGGTTCTGCTGCTTGCGTTCGTTGCCCACCAGGGCGGCGGCAGCGCTACGGTGGTGTCCGTCAGCGATGTACATAGCAGGAATCTTAGCGACCAGTTCGGTGATGCGTTTGATATCTTTGTCGTCGTCAATGACCCAGAACTTGTGGCCAAAGCCTTCTGGCTCGGCTACGAAGTCGTATTCCGGCTCTTTGGCAGCATAGCGAGCGATGATAGCATCCAGTTCGTCCACGTGTTTGTAGGCGAAGAAGACGGGCTCGATGTTGGCGTTGTTGACGCGCACGTGTTTCATACGGTCTTCCTCTTTGTCGCGGCGCGTGAGCTCGTGTTTCTTGATGCGGCCGGCCATATAGTCTTCAAACCATGCAGCTACTACCAGGCCATATTGCGTTCTATCGCCCATGGTCTGGGCATATACGTAATAGCATTCTTTCGGGTCTTGAACCAGCCAGCCGTTCTTCTGGAAGAGGTCAAAATGCTCGCGTGCACTCTGATACACCTTCGGATCGTGCTCGTCGGTACCGGGCTCGAAGTTGATCTCGGGTTTGATAATGTGATACAGCGATTTCTCGTTGCCGGCGGCTTCTGCGCGGGCTTCTTCGCTGTTCAGCACGTCATACGGACGTGAGTTAACTTGCAGTACATACTGCTTGGGGGGACGAATCCCCTTGAAGGGTTTAATTCTCATGATATAAAGGTTATTAAAATGTACGATTTACAAATTTACGATGTTCCATTTATGCACAAATTAGACCATGTACGATTGACCTTTGTCCTTTATCTCCTTCGTAAATAAATCGTCCTTCGTACATCGTCCATCGTCCTTCAATTCATCATTCCATCATTCCATCATTCCATCAATTCATCATTCCATCAATCCATCATTCCATCAATTCATCAATTCATCATTCCATCAATCCATCATTTCTTCCCTGTGGCTTCCTCTGCCTTGTTGTCAGCTTTCATTGAGCATGTACCATTGAACTTGGCATTGGGTTCTACGATGAGTGTGGTGGTCTTTATTTCGCCTCTCAGGTCGGATGTTGCACGCAGAGCAAGGGTCTGACGCACCTCGATCTTGCCTTCCAAATTCCCTAATATCTCAGCATTTTGGCAAACGACGTTGCCTTTTATCCTGCCTTTTTCGCCAATGACGACCTTACCAGAGCATTGCATTTCGCCTTCCAAAAGGCCATCGATACGAATGTCCGAATCGGCGATGATGGTGCCTATTATCTTACTACCTGCGGTCAACGCGTTGAAGAGCGTGCCGGTATTCTGTTGCTGTTGTGCCATATTCCCAAATAACATTAAATCTTGTCAATTAAACGGTTATTTTACTTTCTATTTCGCGCTTTAACCGAAATCCGCTGCAAAGGTACAACAAAAATTGCACATACGCAAATTTTCGGGACATTTTTTGCAAAAATAGAGTGCTAACTCTATATTTTATCGGGCAGAAGGGGTGCTCATGCTTGCATGATGGCACCTCTTATGACGGATAAAAAGTAGGGCGCAGCCCTTTTGCAAAAAAGTTTCCGGAAATGGGGAACAGTATGTCCGGCAGGGTGCGAAAGTACATTCGAAGGTGAAGCGATTGAGCCGCACCGAATAGTTGCCGGTGGCAAGTATTCGGAGTAAGTGCGGCGCGCGAGTGCGAGGAGTCCCCCACTCCGAGCACATAGAACTCCTTCTTAGCAT
>OCTX012288247.1_pt1 | contig 25745 bp, 16 predicted proteins | sample 1539691 | NCBI WGS metagenome assembly OCTX01 (sample SAMN02144231, study PRJEB22623) | gut metagenome | biome: sheep rumen | host: Ovis aries | place: New Zealand
TTGGTGCCACAGGTCAGCACGAGCATGTCAAGATTGTACTTGCCGAGGATGAGCCAGCATTTGTTCTCGATATCCAGTCCGGGATAGCCGAACATACGGCCGATGAGCACCAGTTCCTCGTCGTTGATCTTGAGAATGTTGCACCGCTGTAGCGACTGCTGTATAATCTCCTTGGTATAGAACTGTTGGCGGAGGTTGATATCGAAGATTTTCATGCAGTCGGCAGGTGTGGCGTCCAAGAACTTATGAATGGTCTCCCTCGAAACCACATTGCGCTGAGCCAGCGAGCCGAAGCACACAGCACGGCAGTTGAGGGCGATCTGCCGAATATCCTCATCGAAAGGAATGTTGTCCCACGCCACGTTCTCCTTGATGTCATAGGTAGGTATGCCCTGCTCGTCGAGGGTCACCTGCACCGTACCGGTGGGGTAGGGCACCCGTGGCAGCAGGTCGTTCAGGTTGTGTTCACGCAGGGCGGCGATGGTCTCGTCGGCCAGTTTGTCCTCGCCGAGTGCACTGATGGCTATCGTATTGTCAGAGCCCAGAAACTGGCCTGCATGATAGGCAAAGTTGGCGGGTGCTCCGCCCAGTTTCTTACCTTCGGGGAGCACGTCCCACAGGACTTCTCCGAGTCCTACAACAAATCTCTTTTGTTCCATATCTTGTTATTCGGTTTTTAGTTGTTTGATATATGTGAAGAGGTAGAGTACGCCGACGGCCATGACGAGTACGGCACCGGCCTGTCCGAAACCATCGCTGGCAAAGCCCATGAGCAGCGGGAAGATGGTGCCGCCGAAGAGTCCCATGATCATCAGACCCGACACCTCGTTCTGCTTTTCCGGCATCGACTGCAGTGCTGTGGCGAAACACATGGAGAACACGTTCGAGTTGCCATAGCCGACCAGTGCGATAGCCAGATAGAGTTCCCACTTGTCAGTGCCGACGAAGAGCAACAGCATGGACAGTGCCATCATCACGACAGAGATGATGAAGAAAGTGCGCATCTTCAGCACTCGGAGGAAGAACGAGCCCGTCAGACAGCCGATGGTACGGAAGATGAAGTAGAGCGAGGTGGCGAAGGCCGCATCGTTGAGTGACATCTGCAACCGTTCCATCAGGATTTTCGGTGCCGTGGTGTTTGTGCCCACGTCGATGCCGACATGGCACATGATACCGAAGAATGACAGCAGCACGATGGGCGTGCCCAGCAACTTGAAGCACTCGACGAAGGTGGAGGGACGGCCCTCGATGGGCTGTTCGTCGATAGGAGTCACGGCCAGCCATAGTGTTGACAGGGTGCCCACCACAAAGAAGATGGCGAACAGCACCCTCCAGTTGAGGCCAAACTCAGGTATGACCTGCGTGGCGCCCCATGTGGCCAGATAAGGTGCCGAGAACGAGGCGATGGCCTTGATGAACTGTCCGAAGGTGAGTGTCGATGCCAGGTTGCCGCCACCCATCACCGTCGATACCAGCGGGTTGAGCGAGGTCTGCATCAGTGCGTTGCCAATGCCCAGCAGCGAGAAGGCGCAGAGCATGATGGCGAAGTTCTCGCCGAAGAGCGGCAGCACCAGGGCCAGCACTGTTACCACCAGCGACAGCAGCACCGTCTTCTTGCGGCCAATCTTGTTCATGAGCATACCCGTCGGCACACTGAAGATGAGGAACCAGAAGAATACCAATGACGGGAACACGTTGGCTACCGAGTCTGTCAGACCCAGATCTTCCTTCACGTAGTTGGAGGCGATGCCTACCAGGTCGACGAAGCCCATGCAGAAGAAGCAGAGCATCACCGATATAATTGCAAATTTACTTGTCTTTGCCATAATTCTCAATTCACAATTCTCAATTCTCAATTTGGTACATGGTCACTTTGCCTCCCTTTACCTTTATATTATTATAAGGCTCCGAGGGGAACACCAGATTGGTCATCGCCATGCGTCCCTCGGCATCGAACGCCTCGATGGAGCAGTGGTCGATGAAGATGCGCAACTGGCTGATGTCACCATAGACGGGACTGGTGGTCACACAGGGGAAGGCCTCGCTGAAACTGGCATAGGTACGGGTGCGGTCCATCGAGAAGGTGCGCTTCGAAGCGTCGTAGACCATCACCACCTGCTCGCCCAGGGCGTTCGACAGCGTGATCTCCGTCGTGCCTTCCAGGTCGACGACAATCTCGCCGGCCTGCGGCAATGTCTTCACCACCTTGCCCCGCAACGACAGCAGTTCCTTCGACGGTGTGACGCCACAGTAGGTCTGTCCGTTGTATTCGAAGAGGTCCAGGTCGCGAGGCACCGAGTTGGCCGAACGATACTGTTTTGTGGGCACCTGATTGGCATATTGCCAGTTCGACATCCAGGCCAGGGCGATGCGTCGGCCTTCCGGCGCATTGTCGAACGTGACGGTGGCATAGTGGTCCTTGCCATAGTCCATCCAGCGGGTGTCTTTGTGGTCGCAGGTAAACTTATGACCGTCGAAGTCGCCGATGAAGTACTGCGTTGCCGATCCGCCGAAGGGACCGCCGGGGTTGATATTGCAGATGAGCATCCACTTCTGCTTGTCGGTGCCGCGCACCGGCAGTTTCATCAGGTCGGGACACTCCCACACACCGTCATGACAGCCGTACTCCTTGCCGAAAGCACTCTCATACTTCCAGTCCTTCAGATTGGCCGACGAATAGAAGTGCATCTCCTGACCGACAGCCAGCACCATGATCCAGCGCTTCACCTCGTCGTTCCACATCACCTTCGGGTCGCGGAAGTCCTCTTCGGTGCTCACCAGCACGGGGTTGCCGCTGTATTTCTCGAAGGTCTTGCCGCCATCTTTCGACACGGCCATTGACTGCGTCTGACGCTGTCCGGCCGAGGTATAGAAGGCCACCACCCGGTCTTGCTCCTTGTCCACCACACACGAACCGCTGAAGATGGTGCCCAGTGCATCAGCCTCGATGGCTGTGGGCTGAGCCTCCCAGTGTATCAGGTCGCGAGAGGTGGAGTGGCCCCATGTCATGTTCTCCCACTGCGAGCCGTAGGGGTTCCACTGGTAGAAGAGGTGAAAGACACCATCCTTATAGAACATACCATTGGGATCGTTCATCCAGCCATAGACCGGCGTGTGGTGATACACCGGACGATATTTCTCGCGGTTTTTCGTGTCGAAAGTGTTGCTCTGCTTCATCTCCTTCCAGCAGAGGAAGTCCTTCATGGCCCCCGTGAAGCGTCGGTCGCCGTGGAAGAAGATGTCAAGCAGCAACTCACCAGCCCCGAAGCGCTCGATGTCGAGCGGCACGTAGTAGTCCACATGGTCAACGGCCAGTTTCACGTTCAGCGCCTGCACCTGCTGGTTGTTGGCCAGCACCTTGATGGCCGCATACTCCTCACGCTCCTGCACAGGCAGCAGCAGGTAGCGGTCTTTCACTCCCACGCGCTTCATGGCATGGTTCTTGCCGAGCAGCAACGGTGCCTGAGCCATCGCCAGGCCTGCCGTCACCACTGCCAAAATAGTCAATAAGATTCTTTTCATTTCCGTGTTCGGGTTAGTACTAATACTGTGTCACCTTCACATCGCTGATTGTCACCGACCCGCCATAGTTGTTGATGCTCCAGCAGTTCTTCTGGATGCCATAGATACGCTGGGTATAGGCGCAGACATCGTTGATGTACATCACCAGAACAGAGTTGTCGGTATAGATGTCGACATGATAGACATTGTCCTGCGGACGCTCGAACCAATAGCCGTCGATGGCCTCGATGAAGCCTTTGCCATCCTCGCCCTCCTGCTCGAAGTTCACCTTACGGTGGTTCTCGTCCTCAGGGTTGACCACCATTGTGTAGTACTTCTTCGAATCGGTAGCGCGAACAACAGAGATGCCAAACTTATCCCAGTTGTTTAAGGTTTTGACGGTGAACGAGATATGGTTGCAGTTGCCCAGACGGCTGTAGAGCACGTAAGCACCGTCGCCCTTCAGCGTACCGTCGGTATAGCCGTTGCTCTGCATCACCTTGGTCTCAAGCGGCTGGTTGTACTTGGCAGCCATGGCTGGCACGGCACCGAGGGTCAGCGTGCCGTCGGCATGTTGTATGATCTTGTGGCACACGAGGGCTCCCGACCAGTTAGGCTCGTTGCCGTCGCCTGCTCCTACACTGATATTCTTCTCGTGAATGTCGGCACCCGAGCGGAAGGGACACCATCCCCAGATGTAGCGGTCGTTGCCGTCAGAGGCGGTCTTGCCGGCATAGAAGGCGCGGCTGTCGAGCACGCCCTCCTTGCCGTCCTTCGGCCAGTTGGCCCCCGGGTCGTCAAAACACTTCTTCAGGTTCTCCCACGAGTCAGCCATCATATACTTCACCTTGCGGCTCCACGACCTCTTGAAACTCTCGCTGTAGACAAGATACCAGTAGTTGCCCATCTTGAACACATCGGGACACTCCAACATACGGTCCCAGATCATCTTGAAACTGCCCACATGCTCCCAGTTTCTCAGATCGCCCGACTTGAACTCGGCGAAGACAGGGTCGCCGCCCCAAGCGGGATAGGTGGCGATGACCATGTGATACGTGCCGTCGGCTTCGAAGATTTGCGGGTCGCGGAAGTCGTTGGCAGAATAGCCGTAGTCGGTACCTTTCATCGACCAGGCGATATCCTTGGTCCAGGTCTTGAAGTCGGTAGAGGTGGCTCGCAGCACTACCTCGCGGTTCTGGCAGTTGCCGTTGTGGCCGGTGTAGTAGATGTAGTAGAGACCGTCTTTGTCGCTATAGTATGCACAGCCGGTACCTAGCGCCGCATCCTGGGCATAGTCGTTGTTGGCAGTAGGCAGCACCTCGCCCAGAGAAGCGTAGTTGCAGCCATCGGTGGTGCTCACGGCCCAGATGGGGTGGAAGCGGTAGACAGCGTTCTTTTCATACTCCTGCAGATAGAGCACCTTGAAGTCGCCTGCTTTCTTGTCGTAGAAAGGCATGGGGTCGCCACAGCGTCCAAGTGTCGGGGTATAATAGGTTCTGAAGCCAGCCTCGTCGGTAGGTGTAAACAGATAGGTCGTCCCAGCCCAATCCTTGGGTGCATCGCCGTCGAACTTGTCGTCGCTGCATGCCGTCAGCACGGTGGCTGACAGCATGACTGCGAATACAGAATATATTATTGTTTTCATAATTATCTATTTTTAATGTTCAATGTTCAATGTTCACTTTCCCGTAACATACTTGATGGCATTGCCAGTCATAATACCCACGTTGTCGTGATAGTGAGACTCGTAGGGGTTGGGCGAATACCAGTCGTAGCAGCCCGAACCGAAGCAGATGATGCCTCCCTTGCCGAAGGTGCCGTCGGCAGCAGGAGCCTCCCAGACGACCACAGCACCATCGCCGCCATGACCCAGGGCACGGCAGCCGGTCTTGGACTCCCAGTCGGCAAAGCCGCTGAAACTCCAACTGCCCCACTGCGACACACAGTTGGAAATCTTGTAGCCGGCATCGGTGGTGATAATCTTCTCGTTGCCGCCAACGAGGTTCTGCCATACAGGATGCGAAGTGTCGTTGGGCAGGAAACTCCATTCGCCACCGGCATTGATGACATCGCCGCCATCGTCGTTGGCACCCCAGCAGTTGTTGGCACAGAGGGCATCCTTCACAGCACCGAGCGATGCAGCATAGTTCACTGCTGCACGACCGAGGACGAAGGCGCCTCCGCGGTTGTAGTAGTCCTGCAGTTTGCCGCGATAGGCCATGGCAGCCGATGTGGCTCCGCTCTCAAAGTCGGACAGCGTCTCTGACGGCTGGTGCTGCCAGTGCCAGAAGATGACCTCGCACTCAGAGAGATCCATATTGGCCATGTCTCCCCACGATACGAAGACAGACTTCTCGACATTGGCGAGCATCCACTTGCAGGCTTCCAGTTCCTCGCCTACCAGTTCTTCCATCTTGGTGGCATTGCTGCTGCCGAGGAAGATGGCCTTCGGTGCGTTGATAGTCTGCAGTGTCACGGTATAGGTGGCAGTGGCAGTATTGTCAGTGACGGTATAGGTGACGGGGTTGGTGAAGTCGGTGGTGACACCCCCCTTAGGCGACAGAATGGCATCTTCAGTGACCGTGATAGTAGGCACAATCTTCGTCACGTCGACAGAAGCGGGCAGCGAGGCCGTGATGGTGTGCTCTTCTTCGTTGATGGTGGCCTTATAAGTGTCGTTGATGATGAATGATGTGATGCGAGCCTCATCGTTTTTGACATTGACAGCCCAGTCGAGGAAGAGGTCGCCATTGGTCACATGGAGTGTCTGCGAGGCAGAGAAGTCTGCCACGCTTCCCACAGACATGTTTGCCTGAGCACCACTGGAAATCTGCATCTTCGTAATCTTCATCTGCTGCTTGCCGGAGAAGTCGACAGGCACTTTTACCTTAATCGTACGCTTTGAGAGGTCGATGACCCCCCGATAAGTATCGTTGAGTTCGAACGACTCTACCATGCAGTCGCCCGACAGGGCGAGGTCGCTTACGTTGTCGCTCGAGCAGGCCATGAAAGCCGTGACCGAGAAAAAGAACGCGAATGCTGAATATAATATTGTTTTCATAATCTTCAATGTTCAAAGTTCAAAGTTCAATCTTTTACCAGTTGATGTTCTGGACATAGTGGCCGTTAGATGAGGAGATCTGCTCATGAGGGATGGGGAGATACTCGTCACGGTTCTGAGTAAACTGGGCTTCGCCGAGGAAGGAGACACGCTCTTTCTCTTTCGTCACATAAGCGGTGATGACCGATGCCGCGTCGCCCCAGCGTACCAAGTCGAAGAAACGCTCGCTCTCCATGGCCAGTTCCAGACGACGCTCGGTCTTTACGATCCGAAGGGCTTCGTCCTTCGAATAAGCGCCGGCGTAATTCTTACAGTAGAGATGCACGCCGTAACGGTTTTCGTAGTCGGCAATCATCTGTGTGCTTCCGGCGGCACGGCTACGAATCTGGTTGACCAACTGGATGGCTTCTGCCGTGTTGCCCAGTTGAGCCTGTGCCTCGGCACGCATCAGCAGCACATCGGCATAGCGGAACACGATGCGGTTCATGGGGCTGGCCCAATAAGAGCCGTGAATGAGGTATGTGCCGATGAGGTCGGGGTCGACATTATGCTTCAGGGTGACGTAGTAGCCGTAGATGCCGCCCGAACGGCTCCATGCCGACGAATGATCCATGATGTACTTCTTGTTGAACATATAGGGTAGTCCGGTGATGCCGACAGTGAGGAACAGACGGGGGTCGGCATTGTCGACGGTCATGTCGTAGTTGGCATCGTTGCAGTTGGCCATGGGCAGTCCGTCGAGTCCGGTCTTGAAGGCGTTCACCAGGTTCTGCGTGGGTTTGTAGAAATCGCAGCCGCCATCGGTCACGTCGGGAATGTTGGGCACGATGAGTCCATAACTCCAGTTGAGGTTGCCGTAGGTAGAACCATCGTTGATAGAATACTGGATGGCCCATATCGACTCGGCACCGTTCTCATACTCCTTCTCGGGACGGAAGTTGTTGTGGAAGTCGCTCTCGAGGGCATAGCCACCGGCATTGAAGATGGCGGGGTCGGTGTATTCGACGACTTTCTTCAGATCGTCCTGGTTGATGGATGTCACCTGATTGCTGTTGGCATCATCCTGCCGATAAGCCTTGTAGAGGTAGACCTTGGCCAGGAAAGCAGCACAGGCAGCCTTCGTGGGACGTCCCTTGTCGGCCTGTGTCACAGGCAGATTGGCATAGGCCTCTTCCAGTTCCTTGGCAATCAGCGCCCATCCCTCGTCGTTGGAGTATTCGCGATTGGAGAGCGTGTTGTACTCTTCTTCCGTCATGTTGGGGTTGACGACAAAGGGGATGTTCTTATACAACCGCTTCAGCAGGAAATGTCCGTAGGCACGGAGAAACTTCATCTCAGCCATGCGTTGTGCCTTGAGCGCATAAGAGTCGTCGCACTGCTGTATGACGGCGATGGCCGTGTTGACACGCGACAGGGCATTGTACAGACGGACCCACATGTCGTTGATGTTCCAGTTGGTGGTCAGCACGCCTTTCTCCACTTCCAGTTGGTGGAACACGTCGCCGTCGTTGGTCGACGAGCCGCCTTTATAGGCATCGTCGCTGCGCACGTCGAAGTTCCACATCGAGAACGACGAGTTGATGTCCTCGGCCGTGGTGAATACGGCATAGGCCGAAATGACCAGATTGTCCACCTTGTCGGGGTTGGTCACCTCAATGTCGGATAATGTTCCCTGAGGCTTCTGCTCGTCGAGGAAATCGGAGCAGGAGGAAAAGAAGATTGAAGCATGGAGCATGAAGAATGCTGCGCCGAGTAACTTCATCGTCATGTTCAGACTCCTCTTTCCGTTGTTGTTATATTGAATCTTTTTCATTGCTTTATATATTTATTATGGTATAGAATTTGGAATGCGGTAGCAAATTCTTCATTCTTCATTTAGAACGATACGTTGAGTCCGAAGGTCACGTTGAGAGGAATAGGATAGCCAAAGAGGGCGTTCTCGGGGTCTACGCCGGTGAACTTGCTGCTCTTGATGGTCAGCAGGTTCTGTGCCGAAATGTATGTGCGGATCTTCGACATGTGGAGTTTCTCGGTCAGTGCCTTCGGCAGGTTGTAGCCGAACTGGATGGTGCGCAGTTTTAGGTAAGAGCCGTTTTCGACATAGTAGGACGAGAAACGCTTCTCGTTGTTGTTGTCGTAGAGCGAGAGGGCCGGGATGTTAGAGCCCTGGTTGTTGGGGGTCCAGGCATCGAGCACACGGTCGCCCTTGTTCAGATAGGCCACGTTGACACCTGCCCACAGGTCGGTCTGCACCTTGTAGCCGCCATTGGTGTCGTCGCCGGGCTTGACGGTGGTCAGTGCATCGACACCCTGCACTCCCTGCCAGAACATGGTGAAGTCGAAGTCCTTGTACTGCAGGTAGACATTCAGGCCATAGGTGAAGTCGGGTGTCGGATCGTAGATCCAGTCCTGGTCGGCCTCGTTGATGATGCCGTCGGGACGGCCGTCAGGTCCGGAGATGTCTTTGAAACGCATACGGCCCACGGCGGCTCCCTCCTGGGTGGCATGGTTGTCCACCTCTTCCTGGCTCTTGAAGATGCCGTCGTAGACATATCCGACATACGAGTTGATGGGGTGGCCGACAACGCTCTTCACGCCGCTGCCGCCAAAGGTACCCTTCGAGGCAATCGTCTCAGGCAGTTTGGTCACCTTGTTGCGGTTGGTGCTGATGTTGGCTGCCAGGTCGTAACTGAAGTCGCCCTTTGAACCGCGATAGCCCATGTTGAACTCGATACCCTTGTTCTCTACCTCGCCGGCATTGATCCACTTCGAACTGCCTTCGCCCATGATGCCGATGCCCGGCATATAGACCAGAATGTCCTTGGTCTTCTTGAAGTACCACTCGAAACTGCCGTAGAGGGCATTGCCCAGCAGCCCGAAGTCCAGGCCGATGTTGGTCTGTGTGGTGGTCTCCCACTTGATGTCGTCGTTGCCTATCTGGTCGCGCTTGAAGCCAGAATCGAGGGTACGACCGCCGTTGCTACCCTGGATGTCGTAACTGGTGCCGTAACTCTGACCGCCGAAACCAGCCTCGCCATAGTTGGCCTTATAGATGGTGTAACGGGCGATGTTGGAGATCTCCTGGTTACCGGTCTGTCCCCACGAGGCACGCAACTTCAGATTGTCGAGCCACCCGCGGGTCGGCTCCATGAATTTCTCCTCAGAGATGCGCCAGCCGGCACTGACAGAGGGGAAGGTACCGTATTTGTTGTTCTGGCCGAAACGGCTCGAACCGTCATGACGAACGGTGAGGCTGGCCAGATAGCGGTCGTTGTAGGTGTAGTTCAACTTGCCGAAGAAGGACACCAGCGAGAAACCGTCGCCCGAGCCGAAGGCCTTCTGCTGGCCGGAACCTGCATCGGGCCACATATAGTCGGGGGTCAGCACGGCATAGCCGTAGCGCATACCGGAGAAATACTCGTTGTCCTGACGGTTCAACTCCATACCCACCAGGGCGTCGCCACGATGTTTGCCAATCTCGAGATTGTAGGTGGCGATGGCGTTCCACATCCACTTCATCCAGTGCTCCTGCTTGGCCTCCACGGCATTGTCGCTGTTGGCCACGTTGCCGTTCTTGATGGGATAGGTGAAGAAACGCTGCTTCTTCTGCGAATAGTCAATACCGAAGGTGGTCTTCAGCGTCAGGTTCTTGATGGGCTGCAGACTGATGAACACATCGCCGAAGGTGCGCCAGTAGGTGTAGCGGTTGTCCTTGTTGCGCTCCAGCACCTCAACAGGGTTCTCACGGTCAGAGTAACTGCCGGTGAGGTTGGCAAACTCGCCTTTAGTATTATAAATAGGAAATGAGGGGTTGTACTGCAGCACGTTGCCGATGAATCCGCCGGGGGCACCGACTTCCGACGTGCGGTTCAGCGTGAAGTGCTCGCCGATGGTCAGCACGTCGCCAAACAGTTTGTAGTCGGCATTCATACGGACGGAGAAACGCTCGAAGTCGGTCTCCTTGATGATGCCCAGATTCTTATAGTAGCCCAGCGAGAGATAGGCCGAGCCGCGCTCCGAGCCGTTGCTGACGCTGACATTATAGTTCTGGATGACACCGGTGCGGGTGGTCTCGTCAAACCAGTCGGTGTCGGATGCCGGGATGGTGTTGGCATCGTCCAGATACTTCTGCATGGTCACCTTGTTCAGAATGGGCGTGCCGTTCTGGTCGTAGCCCCAGTCGAAATGATAGCCCAGCGTGTTGTTGTTCGGGTTGACACCGTCGTTGACATTGGCCTGCCAGAAAGCGCGGCCCCACTCCTCGGCGTTGAGCACTTTCATCCGGTGGGCATACATCGAAGCGGCGATGCTGGCATCGAGGTTCACCTTCACCTGTCCGTCCTTGCCCCTCTTAGTGGTGATGATGATCACACCATTGGCAGCACGCGAACCATAGATAGAAGCCGAGGCGGCATCCTTAAGCACCTGGATGCTCTCGATGTCGTTGCCGTTCAGTTCGTGCATACCCGACTTGGTGGGCACACCGTCAATGATGTAGAGGGGGTCGTTGTCGTTGAGCGTTCCCACACCACGGATACGAACCGTGGCAGCACCCGACGGGTTACCGTCGGCCTGGATGTTCATGCCCGGCACACGGCCCTGAAGGGCCTTCATCGGGTTGTTCTCGTTCTGCTTGGCCATCTCTGAGATGCTGACGGTCGAGACAGCACCCGTCAGGTCGGCCTTGCGCTGGGTGGTATAGCCGGTCACCACTACCTCGTTCAGCGTCTGCGAGTCGTCGACCATGGTCACCTTCATGCCATTGGCGGCTGGCACCTCCTGGGGCTGATAGCCAATGTAGGTGATGACCAGCGTCTTGCCGGCTTCCACCTTCAACTTGAAGTTGCCGTCTAAATCGGTCGCCGTACCGTTCGACGTGCCTTTCTCCTTCACTGTAGCACCGATGACTCCCTCGCCGGAGGGATCGACCACGGTACCCGTGATTTCCGTTTGCGCGTACATTATAGTACTCGCAAGAAGAGCCGCCAGGCTCAACAGGAATCGTTTTGCTTGTTTCATTTGCTTGTTAATTGGTTAGTACTTTAGATTTTTAATCTGCCGCAAAGGTAATGAAACGCAGCCATTAGGGAGGTAAAAAATCGTTCATTCAACCGAATTATTGTTGCATGCAACATTTTTGCTCGAAGATGAACGATAATTACAACAATCTTACCATCCTGCTTCTTTGTAAGTTAAATCGCTTAGCGGCGAGAGAAGCAGGATGGCAAGTTTTCTTTAGTTTTTTAGATTAGGTTTACCCGTTGCCTTTCATATCGGTGGGACTATGACCGAACTCGTCCTTGAAGCACTTGGTGAAATAACTGGGAGCGGTGAAGCCTACGGCGTAGGCCACCTCGGAGACGGTCTTGTCGGAGGTGAGCAGCAACTGGTAGCCGCGGTTCAGACGGGCCGAACGCAACAATTCAACGGGCGACGAGCCGGTGACGGCCTTCACCTTGCGATAGAGTTGTACGCGACTCAGGTTCACCTCTGCTGCCAGGTCCTCTACACTCAGGTTGCTGTCGTCAAGGCGTTTCTCCACCACCTCCTTGAAACGGGCGATGAAGAGGCCGCTGCTATCCCTCCCTTCCAGTAGGGGCGACTGTTCTTCCTCGCTATTGTCGTCTGTCTCTGTCGCAGGTTCGTCACCATCCTCGCTTTGGGCAAGGAGATGCGTAGCCGTGACTTGCTCTGCCGTTGGTGTGTGGGCAGGCTGCTCCATGTTCCAGAGGTTGTTGACGACACGCTCCCGCTGGATGATCACTTTCCGGCGATGGTAGAGATAGAGCAGGACGATGACCATCAGCAGGAGGACGATGACTCCGCAGGCCAACATCGTGGCGATACGCTGCACGTCGAGTTGGTGCAGATAGCCGTTGGCCACCTGGTGCAGTTGCTCCAGATATTCGGCCTGGCGCATAATCTCCTCGCTCTCCATCAGCAGCACGTTGGCATTGTCGTGGGTGACGATGGCCGACATCATGAGGCTCTCCTTCTTGTAGGGCTTGCCTTCAAGGATGTCGATAGCCAGATTGAGCAACTGGTCGCCGTGGGTAGGATAGAGATAGGTGGCGTCGAGGATGGAGTCGCGCACCAATTGGATACCGCCTCCGTCGCCCGGCAGACCGTCGATGCCGCAGAACTTGGTGGAAGGCGAAATATGGCCGGAGGCGATAAGGGCTTTTCGGGCCCCCATCGCCATCCGGTCGTTCTGTCCAAACACAAAGTCGAGATGTCCGAAGTCGCCCTCGTAGTCGTTGACGGCACTGACGGCACTCTCTTCCGTCCAGTCGCCCTGAAGGGTGGCCACGATCTCTATCTGCGGATATCCTTTCATGGCATCAGTGAAACCATTGTGGCGCTCGATGGCCGGCGACGAGCCTTGCAAGCCCATAATCTCGATGACCCGGCCTTGGCCCTGCAGCCGGGTGGCCATGTATTCACCCATCAGGCGCCCCATCTCGTAGTTGTCGGCACCGATATAGGCGGTGTATTTCCGTGAGTTGGTCTTTCGTTCGAAGACGATGACGGGGATGCCCTTGTCGAAGGCCCGGTCAATGGCGGGCGAGATGGTGGCCACCTGGTTGGGGGCCACGATGAGCAAGTCGATGCCAGTGGCCACCAGACTGTCGATCTGCTGCACCTGCCGCTCGTCGCTGTCGTAGGCAGCGGCAAAGCGCAGTTCCACATCGTCACGGAAATAGGTGCCCATACGCAGTTCGGCATTCTGTTTCTCACGCCAGATGTCGTGGGAACATTGGGAAACGCCTACTACATATTGCCTACTCTGCTTGTGGCATGAAGCCATCAGCAGCAGTATGGTGACGATGGCCAGGCTGACCGGTAGTCTTGGTTTCACGTGATGTGTCTGTCAACTTGTTGTTATTGCTTGTCCAGTTCGGCCAGGTTCTGGGCAATCATCTCGTCGGTGAGGGTGTAGTTCTGCAGGTCGCCCTTGATGAACGCCTCGTACGACGGCATGTCGATGAGACCGTGGCCGGAGAGGTTGAACAGGATGACTTTCTCCTCGCCCGTCTCCTTGCACTTGTTGGCCTCGCGGATGGTGGCAGCGATGGCGTGGCACGACTCAGGGGCAGGGATGATGCCCTCGGTGCGGGCGAAGAGCATGCCGGCCTCGAAGGTCTCGAGTTGCGGAATGTCGACGCCGTGCATCAGACCGTCCTTGATGAGTTGGGAGATGATCATGCCGGCACCGTGGTAGCGCAGACCGCCGGCGTGGATGTTCGATGGTTTGAAGTTATGGCCCAAGGTGAACATGGGTAGCAGGGGCGTGTAGCCGGCCTCGTCACCGAAGTCGTAGCGGAACTGTCCGCGGGTGAGTTTCGGACAGGAGTCGGGCTCGGCAGCGATGAACTCTGTCGTCTTGCCGTCCTTGAGGTTGTGGCGCATGAAGGGGAAGGATATGCCGCCGAAGTTGCTGCCGCCGCCGAAGCAGCCGATGACGATGTCGGGATATTCGCCGGCCATCGCCATCTGTTTCTCAGCCTCCAGGCCGATGATGGTCTGGTGCAAACCGACGTGGTTGAGCACAGAGCCGAGGGTGTATTTGCAGTTGGGCGTGGTGGTGGCCAGTTCGACGGCCTCGCTGATGGCGGTGCCCAGCGAACCGGTATGGTTCGGGTCTTTGGTCAGGATGTCCTTGCCGGCACGGGTTGACATGGAGGGTGAACCTTCGACCACGGCACCGAAGGTGCGCATGATGCTGGAGCGGTAGGGCTTCTGCTGCATGGTGATCTTCACCTGATAGACGGCACAGTCGAGGCCGAAGATCTTGGCGGCATAGGAGAGGGCAGCGCCCCACTGGCCTGCACCGGTCTCGGTGGTCACGTTGGTGGTGCCTTCCTGCTTGGCATAGTAGCACTGGGGCAGGGCGGAGTTGATCTTATGAGAGCCGAGGGGATTGGTAGACTCGTTCTTGAAATAGATATGGGCGGGTGTGCCGAGGGCCTTCTCCAGGTCGTAGGCTCGCACCAGCGGGGTGGAACGGTAGAACTTATACTTGTCGAGCACCTCCTCGGGGATGTCGATCCAGGCATGCTCAGTGTCGAGTTCCTGAACGCAGCACTCTCTGGGGAAGATGTGTGCCAGGTCGTCAACGCCGAGGGGCTGCTTGGTGGCGGGGTGGATGGGAGGCAGCGGCTTGTTGGGCATGTCGGCCTGAATGTTGTACCACTGGGTAGGAATCTCGCTCTCTTGGAGGATGAATTTCTTTTGTTTAGTCATAATCGTAAAGTTTGGAATTGGTAATTTCCGCTTGCAAAGGTACAAAAATAAGTGAAAAGGGAAAAGTGAAAAGGGAAAAATTTGCTGCCGCCGCTTAAAAATGTTACCTTTGCACCCGATTATGTGGATGATTACTATTGTACTCGGTTATTTCGCCCTGCTCTTTGCCGTCAGCCGGTGGACGGGGCGGCGGGCCACGAACCGTACGTTCTACCGTGCTGACCGCCAGTCGCCGTGGTTCATGGTGGCCTTCGGCATGGTGGGCGCCAGCATATCTGGCATCACCTTTGTATCGGTACCCGGCATGGTGCAGACCACGCAGATGACCTATCTGCAGACCTGTATGGGCTTTGCCTTGGGCTATGTGGTGGTGGCCTTCGTTCTGTTACCGCTTTACTATCGGCTGGACATGACCTCTATATATGGTTTCCTGGGACGGCGGCTGGGCACGAGGTCGCACCGTACGGCCTCGTCGTTCTTTCTACTGTCGAAAATGACGGGAGCCGCCGTGCGTTTCTATGTGGTGTGCGTCATCTTGCAGCGTTTCGTTTTCGCACCTTTCGGTGTTCCCTTTGCCGTTACCGTGGCGGGGATGGTGGCGCTCATCTGGCTCTACACCCGTCAGGGCGGTATCAAGACGCTGGTGTGGACGGACTCGCTGCAGACGGCCTGTCTGTTTGCTGCCCTGTTACTTATTATATATAAGGTGGTGACGGACATGGGTATGACCGTGAGCGATGCCGTCGGTGCCGTCAGTGGCAGCGAACTGTCGCGGGTCTTCGTGCTGGACGACTGGGTGTCGAAACAGAATTTCTGGAAGCAGTTTGTGAGTGGTGTCTTTATCACTATTGTCATGACGGGCCTGGATCAGGACATGATGCAGAAGAACCTGACGTGCAAGACCTTGCGCGGTGCACAGAAAGACATGTGCACCTACGGTCTGGCCTTTCTGCCTGCCAACCTGCTGTTTCTCTCGTTGGGCGTGCTGCTGTCGATGTGGTATCAGCAGCAGGGCATCTCTCCTGCTGCCGGCGACGGACTGCTGCCGGGCTATGTGCAGATGTCATCGGAGACGGTGGTGGTGCTCTTCGTCGTCGGCATCATGGCGGCCTCGTTCTCCAGTGCCGACTCGGCATTGGCATCGCTGACCACCATCTTTTGTGTCGATATTTTCAGAAGGGAGCACGACGAGCGGTTGCGTCGCCGCACTCATCTGTGGGTCTGCGCTGTCTTCGTGTTGTTCATCCTGCTCTTTGATGCGCTCAACTCTACCAGTCTGATTGATGCCATCTATATCCTGGTCGGCTACACCTATGGACCGCTGCTCGGACTGTTCGCCTTCGGACTGTTTTCGCGGCGTGTCGTCAACGACCGCCTGGTGCCGTATTTCTGCGTGGCGGCACCTTTCGCCTGTTATGGCCTGGATCGGCTGGCGCAAGGATTATGGAATTACTATTTCGGCTATGAGTTGCTGATGCTCAACGGACTACTGACGTTTGCGGGGCTTTGGCTGTTGTCACGTCAGGGGGAGCCGTCGGGGTGTAGTCAGGGGGAGCCGTCGGGGTGTAGTCAGGCGGAGTAGGTCTGAGCCTGTTCGATGAACTCGCTTGGCTGGATGCCGAATTCTTTCTTAAAACAAGTGGCAAAATACTTCGGATCCTTAAAGCCGACCTTGTAGGCGAGGTCGCTGACACGGATGTTCGGTTGCGTCTCGGCCAGCCGACGGGCTTCCTTCATTCTGATGTCGCGGATATAGGTTGATACGTTTTGTCCGGTCAGGGCCCGCAGACGGTTGTAGAGCGTCGACGCGGAGGCACCCATCTCGGCAGCAAAGGCATCGCGGTCGAAGTCGCCGTCGGCAAGATGGGCCATCACGCAGTCGTGGGCTTTCTGCAAAAAGACCTCGTCGGGGGTGAGCGACCGCTCTTCCGTTGCCTTTTCATTTGTCTGCTGGGTATTCTGACTCTGCTGCCGGCTCTCGATGATGGCATTGATGCGCGACTTCAGGTCGCTCAGGTGGAACGGCTTGGTCAGATAGTCGTCGGCACCGATAGACAGGGAGTGCTTCTGCTCTTCCTCGCTGGTCTTCGCCGAGATGAGAATCACGGGCAGATGGCTGAGGTGGGGCGTACTCTTGATATGGCGTGTCAGTTCATTGCCGTCCATCTCGGGCATCATCACGTCTGATACGACGACGTGCACTTGCTCCTTACCGATGACCTCGAGCGCTTCAAGACCAGTGGTGGCTGTAAACACGTTGTATTTGTAACTCAGCAGGGTCTTCATCAGCATGAGCAACTCTTCGTTGTCCTCTACCAACAGGATGTTGTATTGAGGATTCTCGTGGGGCTTGGCCGGTTGAGTGGGCAGTTCGATCATCTCCATAGCGCTCAGGTCACTGCTGTTGCTCTGGGGTTTTGACAGGTCGATACTGTGCTGGGTGTCTATTTGTGAAGCCGAGAAAGCGTCTTTGGTGATAGGGAGCGTCACGGTGAAGGTAGTGCCCTGACCTTCCTTGCTCTTACAGTCGATGGTGCCACCGTGAAGAATGGTCAACTCACGAGTCAGGGCGAGGCCCAGACCGGTGCCTTGAACGTGCATTTGCCGATAGTCGCCGTCGAGAAAGCGCTGGAACAGACGCTTCATCTTCTCTGGCGGAATGCCGATACCACTGTCGCGTACCTCTATTATAATATGGTCGAAGTTTTCGTTGGTGCGGACTATAAGGTCGATCTGTCCCGGGGTGTTTGTGTATTTGGCAGCATTTGACAGCAGGTTGTAGATAATCTTGTCTACTTTGTCGGGATCTATCCAACCCATCATCGACTTGGGATTGCACTGCATGTTGAATGTCAGTCCTTTTTTGCGTGTCAACGGGGCGATGCAGAGGGCCGTACGGCGGATATACTCCATGACATCACCCTGCGACACTAGCAGTTTCAGACCGCCCGACTGCGATTTGCTGGTCTCCAGAATGTCCTGAAGCAGTCTGGTCATACGCTCCACGTTGAGTTCCATCATGGCGTATTCGGCGGCATGGCTTGGCTCTTGCTCCCTGAGTCGCTCGATAGAGGCTGTGATGACCGTCAGCGGGGTGAGCAGTTCATGGGATATGTTGGTGAAGGCTCGATCCATCTGCAGACGGTTGCGGATGCGGACACTACGATTGTAGAGCCATCGTCCGACGATGAGCAGTGTGATGAAGAGCACGATGCTGCTAGTAATGGTGATGAGTTCCATGTCGTTGATGCGATGAGGTTTGAAATGCGTGAGCGAAGGTACGACTTTTTTTTCAATTATGCAAGGGAAAATCCTAAAATATACAATTTGTAGTTTGAATATCGTGATATTTAGTTTGATTATCGGTAATTATCGTATTTTGAACCTTAATTAATAAATGTTGAACGCCCTTTCGCATGACATGTGTTACCTTTGCATCACAATTAAGATTTTAATGGTTAAGGTTTATGGTTGATTAATTTTTATGAAAGGAAAAGCCTCGCTGTGAAGCGAGGCTTTTTTGTTGGGGGGATGTTGGGGGAATGGCTGCTTAGGCGTTCAGCAGATAGCGCTCGGCTTCGATGGCAGCCTGACAGCCACTGCCTGCAGCACTGATGGCCTGGCGATAGACGGGGTCGGCACAGTCGCCGGCTACGAATATGCCGGGAATCTTGGTCTTCGGCGTACCGTCGATTTTCTTCAGATAGCCCACCTCGTCGGTGTCGAGCCATTCGCGGAAGATGTCGGTGTTGGGCTTGTGGCCGATGGCCAGGAAAAAACCGTCGATGGCGATGTCTACAGGCGTCTCGTCGGGCTCGCCTTTGCGTTTGACGAGGTGAGCACCCTCCACGCCTTCTTCGCCAAAGAGGCCGAGTGTGTTGTGCTCAAAGAGTATCTCGATGTTCTCGCGCTCCATGACACGCTGTTGCATCACTTTTGAGGCGCGAAGAAATGGTTTGCGCACGATGAGGTAGACCTTTTTGGCCAGTCCGCTCAGATAGAGGGCATCTTCGCAGGCAGTGTCGCCGCCTCCCACGACGGCAACAGTCTTCTTGCGGTAGAAGAAACCGTCGCAAGTGGCACAGGCAGAGACACCCATTCCGCTGTATTTCTGTTCGTCGGGCAGTCCCAGGTATTTGGCCGAGGCTCCGGTAGCGATAATCACGGTGTCGGCCTCTATCTCCGTGCCGGCATCGTCCCATGCCTTGTAGGGAGCAGCGGAAAAGTCGACTTTGACAATCTCGCCGTCGCGGATGTCAGTGCCGAAGCGCTCGGCCTGCTGGCGCAGGTCCATCATCATCTGGTTGCCGTCGACACCCTCGGGATAGCCGGGGAAATTCTCAACCTCTGTAGTCTGGGTCAACTGTCCGCCGGGCTGCAGTCCGCAGTACTCGATGGGGCTCAGGTTGGCACGGCTGGCATAGATGGCGGCAGTGTAGCCGGCAGGCCCACTGCCGATGATTAGGCACTTGGTCTTTTCCATATCACTTCAGCAGTTCTTCAATCTGCTTGGCAATGTTGTCAATCTTCTCTGTAGGCTCGAAACGTGCAACGACCTGGCCCTTCTTGTTGATGAGGAACTTGGTGAAGTTCCACTTGATGTCGGCACTCTCCTTATAGTTGGGGTCGGCCTTCGACAGCATGTCGTCGAGAATCGGGGCAATGGGGTGGCTCATGTCCCAACCGGCAAAGCCCTTCTGCTCTTTCAGAAATTTAAACAGGGGGTCGGCATCGTCGCCATTGACCTTCACCTTCTTGAAACGGGGGAACTCTGTACCGAAATTCAGTTTGCAGAACTCGTGAATGCTCTCGTCGGTGCCGGGGGCTTGCTGGCCGAACTGGTTGCAGGGGAAGTCGAGAATCTCGAAGCCCTCGCTGTGGTACTTCTTGTAGAGTGCCTCCAGTTCGTCGTATTGCGGTGTGAAGCCGCACTTCGTTGCTGTATTCACTATCAGCAGCACTTCGTTGGCATACTCTTTCAGCGATACGTCTTTACCTTTTCTGTCTTTGACAGAGAAATCATAAATAGTCTTCATTGTTGTGGTTTGTTATTTTAAAAAGTTTATTTGTTGCTTAAAATAAAAAGGTTATTTGTTGTTCAAAATAAAAGGTTATTTGTTGTTCAAACTCCAGAGTCGCTTGATAGTGGCGACATCTTGCGTCTCTACACTTTGCTCGATGTGGTCGGGCAGGTTGCAGAAGAAGTCGATGCCGTCGTTACGTCCGGTTCGGCTGCAGGTCTTTTTCTCCAACTCGCTGATGTTCACCACATAGTCGCCGAGACGGTCGTTCGAGTGGTCAGTACTCAAGTGCTCTACCCAGAAGCCCATAGCCTGATAAGTGTCGTTACGCTTCAGCAGCAGGGCCATGAAGAAATAGCGGGGCACGATGAAGCCGCTCTTGGTGCGACAGAGTATCTGGTCTTCGTGGTCGATGGTGCCGCCCTTGACCACAAACAGGGTGTCGTTGGCACCGGTGATCTTGCGTCCCCAGTCGTCGCGGACAAAAGCCTCCATCTTCGACCAGATGCCGCTGTTGAAATTGCCGCCTTGGGGAAACATATTGGTCATGTAGAATGTCTGGCCGTTGGCTTCCTGAGAGTAGACACGGTCTTCAGAAGCACAGATATGGCCTCGCTGGAAATAGGAGAATCCTTTGTCGGGGTAACTGCTGCCGCTGAATTCGCCCGTCACATTGGGCTGTTCGTTGGCCGGCACGCTGGGGTCTTTCTGAAACGGGTCGCCATTGGGCCAGTTGCTGCGTGCCCAGTTTTTCACCTTGTTCTCTTTTGTGAAATAGAAGCACGTCCAGCGTTGTGCCTTCAGCGTGTGGTCCCACTCAAAGGAATAGGTAGTCCCGAAACTGTTGGTGGAGTGGGTGATGACCGTGCTGCTGCCTTCCTTGATGTGTGGAAATTCAAGGGCGGCATAGCGGGCAATGTTTTTGTTGTCGTTGGCGTCTTGCTGTCCGTTGCCATCGCTGCCTCCGCCGTTGTCGTCACCACAGGCTACTATTGCCAGGAGCATGGCCAGCAGCGGTAGGATTTTCAGTCGGTTCATTTGTTTTTGTGATTTGTCAAAGAAGGTGCGTACAAGGCATATGCAACTACCCTGGACGCACCTTCAGTCAGTGTCATTTCAGTAAATATCTTACTTCTTCGAAGCCTTACCGTAGCGGCTCATGAACTTATCGACGCGACCAGCAGTGTCGACGAGTTTGCTCTTACCCGTATAGAAGGGGTGAGAACTGCTAGAGATTTCGACTTTTACCACAGGGTAAGTTTCGCCTTCGAACTCTACGGTGTCATTGGTCTTTGCAGTAGACTTCGTAAGGAACATATCGCCGTTGGACATGTCCTTGAACACGACGGGGCGATAGTTTTCGGGATGAATTCCTTTTTTCATTGTTGTTTATTACTTGTTATTATGAATATGTTTCGGCCGTTATGTGCCAATTTGGCTGCAAAGGTACGAACTTTTTCCGAATCCTGCAAACTTTTAGCCTCTTTTCTTTTACTTCTTTCATTTGCGTCTTTCTATATTCCGCGATATGTATTTTAAAAAAACGGGCTGCAACTGGTGTGGTTGCAGCCCGAATTGATTATTAGGTTGAAAATCTTAATCAGCGTAAGTTACAGTTATGGATGTAAAGCGTAGTTGGGTTCCCGATTTCACATCTGTGTAGTCATTAGTAACTTTAACGGAGGTGGCATTGATGTCACTAACTGTTAACTTAGTGCCATCTTTACTTAGGCTTCCAGGAGATGCTGTAAGTTGTGAATTGCCTAAATAGTTTGCAATACACTCAAATTCAATCTTGCTGATTTTCTTCGTGGAACTGATAGTGACAGAATTCTTTGCATACATACGGGCTGCATTGCCACTATTATAGTACTTTGGTGCAATTGCTCCATCTTCCTGGGCGAACACTAGTTTTGTTCCGTCGCTCATTGTTAGGGTAGTCAGTTCTGTTGCATCCTTCAGTTCAAAACTACTCATGACTGCTGTAACACTATTCCCACTTGCGTTACCGCCCTGGCTGTTACCCTTGTTGCCGTTGAGCGAGACGAGCCAGTTCTTCTTGCTGGCGAATTCGGGTGTGTTGCCATTGTAGTTGACTACCTTGCCACAAACGATAACCTCGTCGCCAACCTTAATTTGTGTGTCGCCGTCCTTCCAACTCTGGTTGCCGAAGTAGTAGCAATTATAGGCAATGAACTCCTTAGTTCCAGTATTGCCATCATCAGAGATGTTGAAAGTGGCAGTACCAAAATTGGAACTGTATTCGTACTTAATACTGCAAATCTTGCCTTTAACGTAATAGTCAGCATCAGAAGTTACACTAGCCTCCATTGCGGCTACGGCATCATATGCCTGAGAAGCGGTCAAGGGATTTTCGAGCGTACCAGTAGATGATGTGCTGGTACCACTGTCGGCAGTCTTTCCATTAAGTGAATAGATATAACTTTTGTTAGCAACGGTCTCAGGGGTGTTGCCTTGATAGTTCATCACCTTGCCGCAAATGATGACTTCGTCACCAGCCTTGGGAAGGGTTCCTTCTGTATATTTTACGTTGCCCAAATAGAGTGTACGGAACACATAGAACTTGTTGTCGCTGTCTTTACCATCGTCTGAGATGTAGAAGGTACAGTTGCCGTACTGGGTGTTGAATTGGTTTTTGTCGGTGATTTCGATAATCTTGCCTTTGATGTATACCTCTTTTTCAGACTCTGCGCCTGCAGCCAGTGCGCCAGCATATTGGTTGGCGGCTGCTGCATTGAAAGGATTGGCCAATGTGCCATCACCAGCGACTTCACCACTGCTCTCTCCGCTGCCGCTCTTGTAACTCACCAGGTAGTTGCCCTTGGCAATCTCGGGAGTCATGGCACCACTCTTGTTGACGTATTTCTGGATCTGGCCGTAGACCACCACCTCGTCGCCTGCCTTGAGGGCATCAACGCCAGTGAACTGTGCATTGTCAAGGCCGTTGCCGGCATAGACGGTGATGGTATTGTTTTCAGTGCCATCCTCAGAGATAAGGTAGTTCAGGTTCTTGTATTGGTCGAAGTTGGCCTGTGTGGTGGTCACCTTGACAACCTTGCCCTTGACAAACCAGAACTCTTCAGAGGTGGCGCCGTCTTCCATGGCGTTGATGGCCGTGAGGGCCTCGGCAACAGTCTTGGGGGCATCCTTGCTGCCAACTTCCTTAACGTCAGACTTGCTGGGCGTTTCACTTCCATCGCCCTTTACCAGGGAGACGAGGTAGTTACCTTGGTCGAACTCAAGTGTGCCCTTGTAGTTTTTCACCTTGCCACAGACTACCACTGTGTCGCCCACCTGCAGGTCGGTCTCAGCGGTCACTGACGCTCCGTCTACCAACTTGCCACGGAAGACATAGAAGCGATTGCTGCCTTTGGCATCGTCGGAGATGTAGTATGTGGCGTTGCCATACTGAACAGAAACCTCGGTGGTCTCGGTGACGATACCTTTCACATATACCTCTGCACCATCGTTGAGGAAGGCACCGTCGGCCAGACCGGCTGAGGTGGTCTTCTCGATGAGGGCAGCCACGTTCCAGGGGTCATCTTTCGTGCCACTGCCGGCGGGATCGATCACTACAGGTTCCTCTATTTTGGCGCCGTTGTACGGATTGTTGTACGGCTCGGGCACATCTTCACAGGCGGTGAAGGTGAATGCTGCGATGGCCACGGCCATCATCATGTTGAATATCTTTTTCATAATATATTGTTTTTCTTTATAATCGTTGTTTATTTCACTTCCTCAATGTCGTCGATGGAGCGGACGATGATTTCCCACTGGTCGCGGTAGCGCTTGAAGACACCGGTGATGTTGACCTTGCCAGTAGGCAACTTCATGGCTGCGAAGTCAGCGTAGTTGCTGGTGTAGATCTGCACACCGCCGGTCTGTCCGTCGGGCTGCTCCTTGAAGTACCATGAGGTGGAGTAGTCGGGATGCGAATAGGTGGACTCGCCGGCAACGAAAGGCACATTGTCTTTATACTGCTTGGTGTCGCTGTTGTAGTAACCGCCTTTCTTGATGCTGACATTCTTCAGGATGCCCAGTTTGCCGGCATCCTTGGCGATGTCCCAAGTGGTCTTGGTACTGCCGTCGGCAAACAGTGCCGGCTCGATGCGTGAGCGGTAGCCGGTGTAGGTGAAGTGCTGCTGCCACAGACCACGGGGCATACGGCTGACACTGGTCTCGCCCGATGAGTTGGTGTAGGGCGTGCCGATGGTGGCGCTCTTGCGATAGTTGCCGATATAGAGGCCCTTCAGGTCGATGAGGATCTCAGTGCCTTCGGGCAGATAGCCGAAGATGCCGCCCTGGGCGATGCCGATGAAGATGGCTCCCGTGGCATCCTGTACGGATATCTCATTGTACATGTTGCCCTGAATGTCGTTAGCCGTGACGACGGCTTTGATCTGCAGTTCGTCGGTGATCTGCTTGAATTCGCCTTCCGTGCTCACCTCTTTGCTGAACTTGTTTTTCAGCGCTTCGATGGTGATGACGTTCACTTCCTTGATGTCGGGGTTGCCATAGAGGCTGGTGTCGGTGCCTGGTTCGTCCCAGTCGCGATCCATACAGCCGGTGACGATGCCGCAAACAAGTGCTAATAATAAATAATGTATATGTTTCATATCCGTGTCAGCATTTAGAATTTATAGGCAATGTTGAGCATACCGTTGATGCCATAGGCATAGTACTTGAAGGGGTTCTTCTGGAACTGGTAGGCACGTACGTTGTCGCTGGCGGTATAACTGGAGCGGCTCTGCTCGTAGCCACCAGTGACGATGCTTCGGTTGTTGAGCAGATTGGTAATCATCAGGTTGATGCTCATCGAACGGCCGTTCTTCAGCCAGATGCTACGTCCGATAGAGAGGTCGAGCATGAATCCGCCCTTACCCTTGGCCTGTGCCACGGCACTCTCCAGCACGTTGCCCTCGCTGTCGAAGACAGGTTCGAAGTCGAGATTGTTGCGACGGGTGAGTGTCGACTGATAGCGGTAGGAGGGTGAGTAGGAGAGGTAGATGCGGTCGTAGTAGTTGCCGCTGAGGTCGATATACCAGCCGCTCTTGTGATAACTCAGGATAAGGCTGAGGGCAGTGAGCGGGGTGCCGGCTTCGCGCATATCCTTATTGTATACTGTCTCGGGCTTGCCACCGTTGGCATCGTTGAAGGTGCCTTTGGTCGAACTCATGTACCACACCTGAGCATTGTTGGTGTTGCGGGCCTCGCTGACGGTGCCCAGGGTCTTGATGTTGAAAGCATCGGTAATCTTGAAGTTCAGACCCCATTCCACACCGTAGTACTGCTTGTTGATGCCGGTCATCGAGACGTATGAGAACGAGTTGATGTCGTCGAAGTAGAAGTTCTGCCACTCGGTGGCATCTCTGACAAGTGCCCCATAGGCCATGACGTTGGCCTTCAGCCACTCGTTCTGCATCTGGTAGCCAATCTCGGCAGAGAAGTTCTTCTCGTTCTTCAGGTCGACCACGAAGTCGTTGTTCATCTCGGGAGAGACGAAGGCCGTCTGGGCCTGAGGGGCACGGACATCGATGCCGATGCCGGCGTTGATGGCATGGCCATGACCCAGATTGGCCACAGCACCAATCTTGCCGCCACCTTCCAAGAAGTGGGCGGTGCCGCTCTTTCCGAAGGAGTTGTCGAGGAACATACCGTTGCGCATCTTGCCGTCGCGCTGCATCTGCACACCACCGATATGGCCGCTGGCGAAGGCATGGACGTTTTTGATATTTCTGCTGTAGGTAGCCCAGAACTTAGCCTTGCTGACCAGGATGTTGTAGTCGTAGCCGAAGCGGTCGCCCTCGCGAACGATGGCGTTGGGGTTGTTGGCATCGTACTGCACCTGCGGGTCGAGAATCGAATATGTGCCAAGGGCGTAGGTGTTGATGTTGTGA
>OCTX012285583.1_pt1 | contig 25735 bp, 15 predicted proteins | sample 1539691 | NCBI WGS metagenome assembly OCTX01 (sample SAMN02144231, study PRJEB22623) | gut metagenome | biome: sheep rumen | host: Ovis aries | place: New Zealand
TACAGTTTACGGTTTACAGATGATTACACTTGCGGATGACACTCGCCTACAGTCATTTCAACTGTAAACCGTAAACTGTAAACCGTAAACCGTAAACTGTAAACCGTAAACTGTAAACTGTAAACCGTAAACCGTAAATCGTAAATCGTAAACCGTAAACTGTAAACTGTAAACCGTAAACTATTTCTTAGTTCTCCTTCCAGAAGCTGCGTGTGAAGAGCACGAGCACGGTCATGATTTCCAAACGTCCCATGAGCATGAGCAGCGAGAGTATCCATTTGACGTAGTCGGGCATCCCCGACCATGTGATGTTCGCCCCGATGTCATTACTCAGCGACGGTCCGATATTGCTGACACAACTCAGGGCGATGACGATGCTGTTGATCAAGTCGATACCCGAGAGCAGCATGATGGCCGCAGTTGCGAGGATCATCAGCACGAAGAGGGTGAAGAAGGCGAACAGCGACACCATCCTTGCTTGGGGGATGCTCTGGCCGTTGATCTTCACTGGCAGCACGGCGTTGGGATGGAGGATCTGACGGAAGTTGTTGCGGAGTGTCTTCAAGGTCATCACGGCACGGATACATTTGAATCCGCCGCTGGTGCTGCCTGCACAGGCACCGACGAACATTAAGGCACCGAGGATGATCCATGTGATGTGGGGCCACTTTGCTACGTCGTCGTTGAACAGACCCGTGGTGGTCATGAACGACACCACATGGAACAGACTGCTGCGGATGGCAGGCTCCCAGTCGTAGCCCGACTGTAAGAAGAGTACGGTGGCAATGCCTGCTGTCGACAGTAGCATGAGGGAGATATAGAGTTTGAACTCAGAGTTCTGGAACAGTGCAGAGAACTTTGCCTTGAAGATTGAGGCGTAGAGCAGCGTGAAGTTGATGCCCGCCAAGAACTGGGAGGCGATGGCGATATAGTCGATGGCTGGATCGTGGAAGTAGGCCAAAGAGTCGTTGTGTACGGAGAAGCCGCCAGTGGCGGTGGTCGTCATCGAATAGTTTGTGGCGTCGAACCAGTTCATTCCAGCCAGCCAGAATCCGATGCCGCAGCCTAAGGTCAGCAGCAAATAGATAGACCAGATCCACTTTGCCGTTGTCGTCAGTCGGGGGTGCATCTTCGCCTTCACCGGACCGGTAGCCTCTGCAGCAAACACCTTCACGCTACCGCCTACCAACGACGGCAGGATGGCGATGGTGAAGAACACGATTCCCAGTCCGCCAATCCACTGCATCAGCGATCGCCAGAACAGGATGCCATGGGGTAATATCTCTACGTCGTCGATGATGGAGGCACCTGTCGTGGTGAAGCCCGACATTGTCTCGAAGTAGGCATCGGTGAGGTTGGTGATGCTGCCGTGGATGAGGAAGGGGAACATGCCGAATACGGAGAAGATGGCCCAGACGGCGGTTACCAACAGATAGGCGTCTTTACGGCTCAGTGCGTTTTCGGCATTCCTTCCCCACATCAGGAAGAGGAACCCGCTCCCGAAGGTGATCAGCAGCGACATGAGGAAGGCTATCTGGTCATCCTCATGGAAATAGATAGCCATCGCTGCGCACCAGGTCATGAAGAAGGCCTCAATGAACAGCAGGGAGCCGATGATCTTGCTGATGATACGGAAGTTGATCATATCTCACTCTAAAAGAAGGATGATTTCTTGAAGAATTTCTCAATCTGGTTGATGTTCTGTTCGTGGCAGAACACCATGACGCTGTCGCCCGCCTCGATGCGGGAGTTACCATTGACGAGCATGCCTGTGCCTTTGCGTACCAGACCGCCGATGGTGGCACCGAAGGGCAGGCCAAGGTCTTTGACGGGCTTTTTCGTCACCTTCGACCCTTCAGCAGCCGTGAACTCTGCCACGTCGGCATCGACGAGCATCAGCGATCGCAGGTTGTCGACATCGGCCTCGAGCATCATCTGGAATATGTGGCTGGCGGCGATGGTCTTCTTGTTGATGATGGTGCCGATGTCCAGCCCCTCGGCCATACTGACATAGTCGAGGTTCTCCACCATGGCCACGGTCTTGCGTACACCGAGTTTCTTCGCCGTCAGACAGGCGAGGATGTTTGTCTCGGCATTCCCCGTCAAGGCCACGAAGGCCTGCGTGTTGCGGATGCCCTCCTCCTCGAGGAGCCCGAGGTCACGGCCGTCCCCGTGGATAACCATCGCCTCCTCTCGCTCGAGCAGCTCGTTGAGCTTGTCGCAGCGCTGGGCGTCCTTCTCGATGATCTTCAGCTGCATGTAGTTGGGAATGGCCAGTGCCGCACGGACGGCTGTCTTGCCACCTCCCATGACGATCACGTTCTTCACGTCAGCATAGTGCTCCTTGCCCACGATCTTACGGATGTAGGGGATATACTCGCGAGTGGTCATGAAATAGACGAGGTCGTTGACGTGCAACTCGTCGAGACCGCCAGGTATCAGGGTGTCGCCGCCTCGTTTGATGGCTACGACGTGATACGGGTCGTCGGGGCCGCAGAGATCTTTTAGCGGCTGGTTCAGAATCTCGGCTGTCTCACGGAGCTTCACGCCTAAGAGGATGAGGGCTCCGCCGTGAACGTCCCAGCGCTGACGCACCCACGACAGTTTCAGACTGTTGGTGATGTCGGTGGCCACGAGCACTTCGGGGTAGATGAGCGAGTCGATGCCCAGTTTCTTGAAGAACGGCTGTAACTCCTGTGACAGGTATTCGTAGTTGTCGATGCGTGCCACGGTCTTCTTCGCCCCAAGGGCATGAGCCAGTATGCACGCATTCATGTTGATGCTCTCCTCGGGGGTTACCCCGACGAAGAGGTCCGCATGCTGCGCTCCGGCCTCTTTGAGGGCCTTGATACTGGTAGGTGATGCCTGATAGGTCATCACGTCATACTCGCTGAGTGCAGCCAGTCGCTCCTCATTGTCGTCGATGAGTACACAATCCTGATGCTCTCTCGACAATAGCTTGGAGAGATGGGTCCCCACAGCGCCTGCTCCGGCAATGACTATCTTCATACTGTTTTCTGCTTGTTGTTAAGTATTCCTCACTCCTCACTCCCCGAGTATCCCCCGGGCGATGGCCTCGGGGTCGAGGCCAACAATCTTCTGCAACTCACATACCTTGCCATGCTCCACGAACTTGTCGGGCAGTCCCAGGCGTACCACCTCTGGGTGGTAGCCGTGGTCGCTCATCCATTCCAGTACGGCAGAGCCCAGGCCTCCCTTTCTCACGCCGTTCTCCACGGTGACGATGCGCTTGAACTTGCGGCCTACCTCGTCGAGGATCTGCTCGTCGAGGGGTTTCAGGAATCGCATGTCGTAGTGGGCCACGGAAAGGGAAGAGCGCTCTTTTATTGAGTCGATGGCTTCTGTCACGTTGTTGCCGATGGGTCCGATGGAAAGTACGGCCACATCGCTGCCGTCTTTCAGTTTGCGGCCTGTGCCCACCTTGACTTCCTCGAGCGGACAGCGCCAGTCTTGCAGCACGCCGCCGCCACGTGGATAGCGGATCACGAACGGTCCTTTGTCAGGCAGCTGGGCCGTGTACATCAGTCTGCGCAGCTCGTGCTCATCCATCGGCGAGGCGATGGTGAGGTTCGGGATGGGCCGCAGGGCAGCGAGGTCGAAGGCGCCGTGGTGTGTAGGACCGTCTTCGCCCACCAGTCCGGCGCGGTCGAAACAGAGCACGACGTTCAGGTTCAGCAGTGCCACGTCGTGGATGATATTGTCGAAAGCCCGTTGTGCGAAGGCGCTGTAGATATTACAGAAGGGCAGGAGCCCGTCTTTGGCCATACCTCCCGAGAATGTGACGGCATGGCCCTCGGCGATACCTACGTCGAAGGTGCGCTCCGGCATTTCCTTCATCATGATGTTCATCGAACAGCCAGAGGGCATGGCGGGCGTTACACCAACTATCTTCGGGTTCTGCTGGGCCAGTTCCAGAAGGGTATGTCCAAACACATCCTGGTATTTCTGGGGCTTGTTGGGGTCGTTGTCTACGAGGCGTTCGCCCGTGTCGGGATTGAATTTGCCTGGTGCGTGCCAGGTGGTGACATCCTTCTCTGCGGGGGCATAGCCGTGGCCTTTCTGGGTGTGCAGGTGTAGCAACTTCGGCCCTTTCATGTCTTTAATCTGTCGGAGTATGCGCACCAGCTCCTTCACGTTGTGGCCGTCGAAGGGCCCGAAGTAGCGGATGTTCAGTCCTTCAAAGATATTTTGCTGGTGGGCGATGGCACTCTTCAGCGCGTTCGACAGGCGGATGAGCCCTTTGCGGCGGTCGTCGCCGAGCATGCCCTTGCGGTTCATCCAGCGTGAGGCCTTGAAGCGCAGGGCGTTGTAGGTCTCGTTGGTGCTGAGGTTGAGCAGGTATTGCTTCATGCCGCCCACACTGCGGTCGATAGACATGTTGTTGTCGTTGAGGATGATGAGCAGGTCGTTAGGGCTCGACGATACGTTGTTCAGGCCCTCGAAGGCCAGTCCGCCGCTCATGGCCCCGTCGCCGATGACGGCCACCACGTGGCGGTCCTTCTTATCTTCGAGCTTTGCTGCCACTGCCATTCCTAAGGCTGCCGACACGGAGTTGCTGGCATGGCCGCAGGCGAAGGTGTCGTAGGGACTCTCCTCTGGCGAGGGGAAGGGCTTGATGCCCCCCAGCTTCCTGTTGGTACAGAACTTGTCGCGCCGTCCTGTCAGGATCTTGTGGCCGTAGGCCTGATGCCCCACGTCCCAGACGATGCGGTCTTCTGGCGTGTTGTAGACGTAGTGCAGCGCGACCGTAATCTCTGCCACGCCGAGGCTCGATGCCAGATGGCCGGGGTTCACGGCCACCTCTTCTACGATGTCCTGTCGTAACTCATGGCATAGCTGAGGCAGTTCGTCTACAGACAACTTGCGTAAATCCTCAGGGTATTGGATCTTATTGAGTAGTGTAAATTCTGTTTTTTCCACTATGATTATGTTATTTTGCTGCAAAGATATGAAATTTTTATCAATATACAAAAAAAATCACTAATTTTGCACGCGGAAACTGAAAATAGTATTTAATATGGTTTACGGAATAGTAGGTGTTGGTGCCATTGGAGGCTTTTATGGCGGTAAGTTGGCACATAGTGGACTGGATGTGCATTTCCTGTCGCATTCAGACTATCAGTTTGTCAAGGAGCGTGGGCTCCAGATCGATTCGTGCGATGGCTCGTTCCATCTCGACAAGGTCAACGTGTATCAGAATGCTGCGGATATGCCCAAGTGCGACGTCGTGGTGGTAGGCTTGAAAACTACGAACAATCATCTGCTGCGAGAGCTCCTTCCGCCGCTGCTCCACGAACGGACTGTCGTGATACTCATACAGAATGGCATTGGCGTTGAGGCCGACGTGCAGGCAATGTTCCCTGAAACACAGTTAGTAGGCGGACTGGCCTTTATCTGTTCTGCCAAGACGGAGCCGGGTCGCGTACGCCATCAGTGCTATGGCAGCGTCAATCTGGCTAATTACTCCTGCCGTGACGAGGCGCTGTTCACGTCAGTATTAAATGATTTTACAAATGCTGGCATCGCCGCAGCCTCCGTGCCATACGAGGAGGCGCGCTGGAAGAAGGCCGTGTGGAACATGCCTTTCAACGGCATGACCGTCGCCCTCAACACCCGGACAGACCTTCTGCTGAAGAATCCCGCTACGCGTCAGCTTATCCGTGACCTGATGATGGAGGTGGTCGAGGCCTCACGGGCACTGGGCGTTACGGGCGTCGATGAGGCTTTCGTGGAGAAGATGATCGACATGACGGACAATATGACACCCTACAGCCCGTCGATGAAGCTCGACTTCGACTTCCACCGCCCGATGGAGATCCATTACCTATATACCCGTCCCATAGAGATTGCCCGTGCCGCTGGTTATCGTATGCATAAGCTCGAGATGCTTGAGGCAGAACTCCGCTTCCTTCAGAACAACGGCTGACATGGAGTCGGCGGGTTGGTTGACTAGTAGTCGGCAGACCGGTTGACTGGAGTCGGCCGGTTGGTTGACTGGAGTCGGCAACAACTTTCCCCTATCTTCTCTATGAGTTTCCCTTATCCTTTCTGCCAGTTTCCCCTATCCTTTATGACGGTTTGGGGCAGGGGCTGCTGACTGCCTCCCCGTGTCGCCCCGCCGAAAATACGATGCGGATGGATAATAATCCTTAAATTGTTTGGCGGTTACATAAAAACTTCATAAATTTGCAGAAAGTTTCGACCACGCAATCATACAGTCATAAAGTACCGGCGTAGAATGAAGTATGTCGTATTGCCAACGGATGAAGTGCATCGCCTCGATTTCTACCTGGCGATGGAGGAATACGTGGCGCGACAGGTCGACGAGGCCGACTGCTTCTTCATGTGGCAGGTGGAGCCGAGCGTGATCTATGGCCGCAATCAGGTGGTGGAGAACGAGGTGAACCTGGACTACTGTCGAGAACATGGTATCCAGGTGTATCAGCGGAAGAGTGGTGGCGGCTGTGTGTATGCCGACAAGGACAATCTGATGTGGTCGTTCGTGACGAGTGAGGATAACGTAGGCTTCGCCTTCAACCGCTTCGTGACGATGGTGCTGCTGGTGCTCAGGAAGATGGGCGTCGAGGCGACAGGCACCACCCACAACGACATCATGATCGGCGACAGGAAGGTGTGTGGCACGGCTTGTAGGAAGACGGCCAGCGGCTGTGTCGTGCATTCGACGATGCTTTACGACACCAATATGGCGCACATGCTGAACGCCATCACCCCGGGCCCTGAGAAGCTGCAGATGAAAGGTATAGAGAGCGTTCGCCAGCGTATCACCCTGCTGAGAGATTATACGCCGCTGAGCCTTGACCAGGTGAAGGCACTCATCAGGGAGACGCTCTGCCAGGGGGAGCACCGACTTTCCGCCGAGGATGTGGCAGAGATAGAACGCCTGGCGCAGGCATACAGAAGAATGGAATAACTAACAAATAATAGAAGAGATGGCTATCAAACAAGAACTGGAAAAGAAAGACAAGGTGACTTGCCTGCACGACAAACACCTGTCGCTGGGAGCGACGATGGTGTCGTTCGGAGGCTTCGACATGCCGCTGCTCTATCAGAATGGCGGCATCGCCCAGGAGCACATGGCAGTACGGGAGCACGTGGGGCTCTTCGACGTGTCTCACATGGGTGAGGTCACCGTCAAGGGAAAGGATGCTGAGCGCTACGTGCAGCACATCTTCACCAACGACGTGGCTGGCGCCCCCGTGGGGAAAATATTCTATGGCATGATGTGCTACGAGGATGGCGGCACTGTCGACGACCTCTTAGTATATAAAATAGGTGAGGAAGACTTCTTCCTCGTCATCAATGCCGCTAACATCGATAAGGACTGGGCGTGGATGCAGCAGCAGGCCGAGAGCCTCCAGGCAGAGGCCAAGGCTGCGGGAACCGAGCTCGACTTCGACCTGCAGAACCGTTCTGACTACTATGGACAGATTGCCGTGCAGGGGCCGGAGGCGGAGCACGTCGTAGAGACGGTGCTGGGCATCCCGTGCCGCGAACTGGCGTTCTATACATGTAAGACTTTCGAAAGTAATCTCACTCCACCCTCCACCCTCCTCACTCCCCAAGAAATCATCATCTCCCGCACAGGCTATACGGGTGAGGACGGCTTTGAGATCTATGCCGCTCACGACTACATCCGCGACTGCTGGGACAAGCTCATTGGCGCAGGCGTACAAGCCTGTGGCTTAGGCTGTCGCGACACGTTGCGCTTCGAGGTGGGCCTTCCGCTCTATGGCGACGAACTCTCGGAGAGCATCTCGCCCATCATGGCAGGGCTGGGCATGTTCGTGAAACTCGACAAGCCCGCATTCGTGGGCAAGGAAGCCCTCGCCAGGCAGAAGGCCGAGGGGACAGCCAGGAGGCTCGTGGGTATTGAACTCATGGACAGGGCCATCCCCCGTCATGGCTATGCCGTGCTGAACATGTCGGGCGAGACCATTGGTGAGGTGACCACTGGCTATCACACCCTCTCTACAGACAAGAGCGTCTGCATGGCCCTCGTCGACAGCCAGTATGCCAAGCTCGACACCCCCGTGCAGATCCAGATCCGCAAGAAGGTGTTCCCAGGTAAGGTCGTTAAGAAACAGTTCTACAACAAGAATTATAAGAAATAGTAATCAAAATATGGCAAAGGTAATTGAAGGACTCTACTACTCGGAGTCGCACGAATTTGTAAGAGTAGAAGGTGACTATGGTTTCGTGGGTATCACAGACTATGCGCAGAACGCCCTTGGTAATGTGGTGTATGTTGACATGCCCGAGGTCGACGATGAGGTGGAGGCCGGCGAGGAGTTTGGCGCCGTGGAGAGCGTGAAGGCTGCCTCAGACCTGATCTCTCCTGTCAGCGGAACCGTCGTGGAAATCAATGAGGCCCTCGACGATCAGCCTGAGCTCGTCAACCAGGATGCCTTCGAGAACTGGATCATCAAGGTGCAGCTCTCTGACAAGAGTGAGCTCGACAACCTCATGGACGCCAAGGCTTACGAGGCTTTCTGTGAGAAGTAAATGGTTGTTTACGGTTTACAGTTTACAGTTTACAGTTGATATGACTGGAGGTTGTATTCCTGTGGCAGAAGTAATCATCTGTAAACCGTAAACTGTAAACCGTAAACTGTAAACCGTAAACAGTAAACAAAAAAAATGACTATGGACTATAAGTATTTCCCACATACTCAGGAAGACCTTCAGGCGATGCTCGAGAGGGTGGGGGTGAAGTCGCTCGACGACCTCTACGCCCAAATCCCTGACGATATCCGCTTCCGTGGCGACTACGAACTGCCTCTGTCGCAGAGCGAGATGGAAATCCGTGAGGCCTACGATATGCTGGGTAAGGAGAATCGACAGCTCACCTGCTTTGCAGGCATGGGTGTCTACGACCATTACACACCCTCCGTCATACCCAGCCTGCTCTCGCGCTCTGAGTTCCTGACCTCCTACACCCCGTATCAGGCAGAGATCTCGCAGGGCACACTCCACTATATCTTCGAGTATCAGTCGATGATGGCTGAACTGACGGGCATGGACATCTCCAATGCCTCGATGTACGACGGCTCGACGGCTGCTGCTGAGGCGATGATGATGGCTGTGGCAGCAGGTAAGAAGGTAAACAAGCTGCTGGTGGCAGGTAACTCTAATCCGCTGACCTTTAAGGTGCTGGAGACCTACGCCCTGCATCATGGCATCGAGCTGGAGGTGCTCTCGATTAGGAATGGCGTCACCAGCCTCGACGAGGTGAAGGCCAAGCTTGCTGAAGGCGGCTATGCCGGCCTGCTGGTACAGCAACCTAATGTCTATGGCATCGTGGAGGATTTCACAGGTTTCGCTGAGGCTTGTCACGACCAGAAGGCCCTCTTCATCATTGATAGCGTCGCTGCCGACCTTGCCGTGCTGAAGACGCCAGGCGAGTGGGGAGCCGACATCGCCGTGGGCGATGGTCAGAGTCTTGGCATCCCCATGGCCTACGGCGGGCCATACGTGGGTTATATGTGCTGTACGGAGAAACTCATCCGCAAGATGCCAGGCCGCATTGTGGGCATGACGAAAGACTCACGCGGCCAGCGTGCCTTCGTCCTCACCCTCCAGGCCCGTGAACAGCATATCCGTCGCCAGAAGGCCACTTCGAATATCTGTAGCAACCAGTCGCTGATGGCACTCTGGGTCACGGTCTACATGTCGGTGATGGGTCGTCAGGGGCTCCGTGAGGCCGCTGAGCGTTCCTATGCCGGTGCTCACTACCTCTGCGACGAACTGCTGAAGACAGGCCACTTCACGCTCTTTTATGACAAGCCGTTCTTCAACGAGTTCTATGTCGTTTACGACGGTGACCCCGATGCGCTCTACAAGCGTTTCATCGACGCAGGCATCCTCGGAGGCGTCCGCTTCGAGAAGGGCTTCCTCTTTGCCGTCACGGAGAAGCGCACGAAGGAAGAGATAGACAAACTTGTAAGTTTAATTTAGTGCCCCAAAGATAGAATATGAACAACCGACTATACGGAAACCTGATTTTTGAGCTCTCGAAGCCTGGGCGCAAGGGTTATAGCCTGCCTCGTAATAATTTCGGCGAGTATAAGATCCCTGACGAGATCTGTCGTAAGGAGGAAGCGGCCCTGCCCGAGTGCGACGAGTTGACAGTAGTTCGCCACTATACGAACCTCTCGAACAACAACTTTGGTGTCGATACGGGCTTCTATCCCCTCGGCTCCTGTACGATGAAGTACAATCCGAAGATCAATGAGGAGATCGCTGCCCTGCCGGCATTCCAGAACCTGCACCCGCTGCAGCCGGATAAGACAGCTCTCGGTGCCCAGGCGCTGATCATCATGCTCGACAAGGCCCTCTGTGCCCTCACAGGACTGGCCCATTTCACCTTCAAGCCCTACGCCGGTGCCCATGGTGAGCTGACGGGCCTGATGACCATCGACAACTATCATCGTTCGCGGGGCGACCTGCAGCGGAAGAAAGTCATCGTGCCCGACTCCGCCCATGGCACGAATCCCGCTTCGGCCGCCGTCTGTGGCCTCGAGATCCTCGAGGTGAAGTCTGATCCCCGAGGACTCGTTGATATAGCCGATCTGGAACGACTGGTCAGTCAGGAAGGCCCCAACATCGCCGCCATGATGATGACCAATCCCAATACCCTCGGACTCTTCGAGGAACATATCCCGGAGATCGCAAAACTCATCCACGATTGCGGTGGTCTGATGTACTACGACGGGGCCAACCTCAATCCGATGCTTGGAGCCTGCCGCCCTGGCGACATGGGCTTCGACGTGATGCACATCAATCTCCATAAGACCTTCTCCACCCCTCACGGCGGTGGCGGTCCAGGGGCTGGGCCTGTCGGTGTGCGTGAGGGACTGCAGGAGTTCTTCCCGTTCGTCTCTCCCTATCAGGGCAACTTCGCCGTGATGCTGCGTGCCTATACCTATATACTCTCACTCGGGCGCGACCAGATCAAGCACGTTGGTCCTCTTGCCACACTTAATGCCAACTATGTCAAGGAGTCGCTCAAGGATGTCTATGAACTGCCTATCGACGGCCTTTGCTGTCATGAGTTCGTCTTTGATGGTCTGAAGGATAAGTCTACGGGTGTCACTACGATGGATGTGGCCAAGCGCCTGCTCGACTACGGCTATCATGCACCCACCATCTACTTCCCGTTGCTCTTCCACGAGAGTCTGATGATCGAGCCTACGGAGAACGAGTCGAAGGAGACGCTCGATGGCTTCATCGCCGTGATGCGCCAGATCGCCGAGGAGGCCAAGACTGATCCCGAACTGGTGAAGTCGGCGCCCCACACGACACCCATCGGACGTGTCGACGACGTACAGGCCGCCAAGCACCCCATCACGACCTACCGGCAAATGATATCAGACAGATGATTAGACAGATGTTTTTTGACAGAAGAACATAAGAACATAATTGCTGCGCATACGAACAGTATATAAATATGTCCTTATGTTCTTATGTCAGGAAAAGGTTCTTCTGTCTGAAGAAAGTCTTTCTGTCCCAAAATATGTGCTTATGTCAAATACAACAGATCTGATTATCGTCGGTGCGGGGCCTGGTGGCTACCGCGCCGCTGAATATGCCGCCCGACAGGGTCTGAAGGTCACGATCTTCGAGGCTGGCGAGGTGGGCGGCACGTGCCTCAATGTGGGCTGCATCCCCACCAAGACCTATGTCCACGCTGCCACCTTCGACGAGGCACGCAGTCGCATGGCGCAGGTCGTCCCCCAGCTCCGGCAGGGGGTCGAGTCCATCCTTGCCCATCCCAATATCACGCTCGTCCGTGGCCGCGCCACCTTCATGCCCCCCACCGCCCCTAACATCATTATTGCCACCGGCTCCGAGACGAAATGGCTCCCCATCGAGGGCGTCAGGACCGATCCCCGTGTCGTTGATTCCACGGGACTGCTCCAGCTCGACCGCCTCCCTCGTCGCCTGGCCATCATCGGTGCCGGGGTCATCGGCATGGAGTTCGCCTCGGTGTTCTGCCGCTTCGGTTCCGAGGTCACGGTCATCGAGTACCTCAGGGAGTGCCTGCCGGCGCTCGACAGCGACATCGCCAAGCGCCTGCGGAAATATCTTGAACGGCAGGGCATCACCTTCCGCATGAAGACTGCCGTGGAGAACCTGGCAGACATCGATGCCGACGTCATCCTGATGGCTACGGGTCGTAAGCCCCGCACGGAGGGACTCGATCTGGAAGCGCTCGGCATCACGCTCGCTCCCAACGGTGCCATCCCCGTCGATGACAACTTCCAAGTCATTTCTCCACACTCCTCGCTCCACGAAAAGACTCCTCCATCCGCCCTCTACGCCATCGGCGACGTCAATGGCCGTCAGATGCTCGCCCATGCCGCAGAGATGCAGGCCGTGCGGGCTGTCAACCACATCTTAGGAAAGTCAGACGGCATCCGCTTCGACATCATGCCTGCCGCCATCTTCACGGCGCCCGAGGCTGCCTGTGTCGGTCCGACGGAAGACCAGCTCAAGGCTGCCGGTACGCCCTACGTTTGCAAGAAATCCTTCTGGCGGGCCAACGGCAAAGCGCTCGCCATGGGCGAGACCGAGGGCATGCTCAAGCTCTTTGCCTCGGCAGACGACGGCATCATCCTCGGCTGTCATGCCTACGGTGCCCATGCCGCCGACATCGTGCAGGAGGTAAGCGTACTGATGTGCAAACACACCACGCTCAGCGAACTCGCCGACATGGTGCATATCCATCCGACCCTCTCAGAAATCCTTAAGACTGCTGCAGAGTAATTCACTTGACCCAAGCCTGGGTCATGAGAGGATGTCTTCTATGACTTTTGGAAAGTGCTGCATCTCCAGCTGGTGCTCCTTCTCGGCGATGTCCTCGACGGAGTCCTCGGGCGAGAGTGCCACCTTAAACTGAGCGATGATCTCGCCGGCATCGCAGACGGGCGTGACCCAATGGACGGTCATGCCCGTCTCCGTCTCCCCGGCAGCCTTCACGGCCTCGTGTACATGGTGCCCCCACATGCCCTTGCCACCATATTTCGGCAGCAGGGCAGGGTGGATATTGATAATCTTATGGGGATAGGCATCGATGAGAAAGTTGGGTATCAGCGGCAGCCATCCAGCGAGCACGATGAAGTCGATGCCGTACTTCTTCAGTAACGGTAGCATCACGTCAGGGTTGTTGAGGTCTGCCTTGGGTGTAATGGCCGTGGGCACACCTAAACGTTCCGCCCTGACGAGGGCATAGGCGTCAGCCTTGTTGCTGACCACGAGCGCAGGATGAATAGACTCATGGCCGGCAAAGTACTTGATGAGATTCTCGCAGTTTGTGCCGCTGCCTGATACGAAAATGGCGATGTTCATTTATTATGTTTACAGTTTACAGTTTACGGTTTACAGATGATTACATGGGAGGACTGTATGTTTACTGTTTACAGTTTACGGTTTATAGTTGACAGTTGATTACTCTGCATGCCCTTCTGCCAGCAAATGTAATCATCTGTAAACCGTAAACTGTAAACCGTAAACTAGATATCACACTAAGTGCTCTATCAGGTCGGCGCGCTCGCCAGGCAGCATGTCGATGACGGGTATCTCCACCATCGTATAGCAGCCGGGCTGCAGGCGCATCGAGGCACGGGCCACGTTGACCAGTACCTGACCCGTCAGGGCGGGGTTGTTGATACTCATGTTAAACTCCAGGCGCTGGTTCTGCGTCTTGCCGCTTACACCCTTGCGCACCAGGTTCACGCCGTGGCCCATGTCACGCACGTCGTCGACGCTCTCCACCTGGAACACGTGCGTCTCGTCTGAGGCGAAGTAGGGGTCGGCCTTGATGGCTGCCGTCACCTCGTCGAGCTTCGCGCCCTCCTCCAGTTCCACGTACACCATGCGGCGGTGGATGCCTTCACCCAGGGGGATGGTCATCGAGAGCGCGTTCTTCACGCCGGCCTTCGAGCGCACACACACGCTGTGGCCCATCGACATGCCGGGGCCGAAGTTCGTATAGCTGAGGCCCTTTGGTGCGAGGCTCTGCATGAGGGTGCGCACGATGCTGTCTGATCCCGGATCCCATCCTGCGGCAATCACGCTGACGGTATTCGTCTCCTGGTTCAACTTCATCAGTCGCTCGCGGTAGCCGCGTATCTGTGTGTGGATGTCGAACGAGTCGACGGTGTTGATGCCCAGCGGCAGTATCTGGTTGGCGTAGTCTTCGCACGAGCGGGTGGGGGTGGCGAGGATGGCCACGTCGACGTCCTTCAGTTCGCGGATGTCGCTCACCACGTCATACTGGGCCAGCTCTGCGGGTTTGTCCTTGGCACCCTGACGGCGCACGATGCCTGCCACTTCCATATCGGGAGCTGTCTCTAATGCCTCGAGGGCATACTTTCCAATGTTGCCGTAGCCTACTACGGCGGCTCTGATTTTCTTCATACTTTTAAAGTCTTTTGTTGGTAATTCAGTCTTTTCGCGTGCAAAAGTACATCATTTTTCTGAATTACGTGACGTTTTGCCCGATTTTTTATTATTTTCCTATCATTTACTTGTTTAGCATGTTAATGAGGATCACCAGATCTGCAGCATCCACCTTCTTATCAAGATTCATGTCGGCCACATAGTCTTTGAATTGGTCGGAAGGCTTGCCGAGGATGAAGTTCGTCACTTCGATTATGTCTTCACCGTCCACCTGACTGTCGCCGTTGACATCACCCTTCATTCCACCACCGTGGGCATCAAGGTTAACTTGATAGGCAAAGGCTTTTACCTCGTCGTAGAGTTGCTGGATGTTTAGATCGTCGAGATCTTTCTTAAATCCGTCCAGTTGATCTGTTACCCCCTTCACGTCAGAGGCCTGAACTTGGTTACTGATAGAATTTGCCTCATAACCTGTGGCTGTGATGTACTCCTGTTTTGTCATGAATTCAGTGAGAGCCAATTGGCCCTTGATATTCTTCTGGATGCTTCTTAACTGAGTTTTGAGTTTTGTAAAGTTGTCACTAAGGTAAAGGTTGAAATCGATGGAATTGAGTTCACTTTCGCAATCAGAGACATCATTATTATACTCATATTTCTGATTGTAGATGTCCATACGTTGATCGTATAATGTGGTAGAGGAATAATCATCGTACATTTGTTGTACACTCTGTAGCATCACGTACATATTGCCAATCATTTGTTTGCCTTTTTCGATGCTCGCTTTTATGGCGTCATAGGTTGGCTCGTAGCCGTTGAGGGTATTCAGTTTCTCAGTAACAGCATTTTCCAGATCCGAGTAGATGTTAGTTACCTCGGCCTTCTCTGCCTCAGAGAGCTCCGAATTCGGTTCGCCGACGAAGACCTTTATACTCTTGCCGTCAGGGTTTATGAGTGTCAGGTATTTTGTATTACTGCCGATGTTTTCCTTCCATACCTCCGTCCCGTGCTGACGGCTGACGGGCACCAGTTTGTACACGCCATGATCCTTTAAGAGTTGCATGATATAGTCCTTGATGTACAGAGTCGTCTTGTTGTACTCTTCATAAGGCTCCATCTGTTTGAAAGTGTTCTGTTTCTCCTCAGAGTAGAAATACGTCAAGAACTGTCCGTTCCGGTAGACGGCAAAGTTTTCGTCGATATCGTATGTACCCTTTAACTGGCTCTCGTAGAGGATATCAAGGGTGAGGTTGCATTGATCACTATATATATAGAACTTGTTGGGATTGGTCTGTTTCATCCTGGTGGTTGTAAGCACCACGTCCTCATCGCCATACTCATACTTGATTTCGTTGGGAGATATGCCTATCGTGATGGTATATACCGAATAGTCAGTGCCATCGGGAATCATCGAATACATATAATAGAAGCCGTCGTAGAGACCGCCCCATCCCCAATTCACAGACAGTCTGCCGTTGGCATCGTAGCCGTCCACCACGTAGGCGTGACCGTTTTCACCCACACCTCCCTGGCACATGATGGGACGATGCTCGTCCAGTTCGCGATAGATGATCTCTTTCCATCCATCGGTACTGTAATTGTTTTTGTATTTTTCTTTGATGCCATTACCATAGCCGAAGTATTTCTTGTATTGGATCAGCGGACAATATGCTGTAGTTTCGGTGATTCCCAAGTCAGCCCGGACGGCTGTGGAACAGTACCTCATCAGTTTGCTTACGGCAGCCCTTTGCACAGCCGATTCCGAACCGTTGTAAACGGGAAGCATGTTGTTCCAGTCGAAAGTCGTCGGCGGGAGCGCCGGCATGTCGAGGTCTGATTTCGCAGACCAATAGCCTGGTATCTCTGCCGTCATGCCTTGGGGCCATTTGTGGTAGTACATGATCTGAGCCATAGCCGTGGCCACGCAGCCTGTGATACAGGTAGAGCCGTTCACCTTCGGATAGCCGTCGTTGAATGGTGCGCCTTGTTTCCACTTGGTTGTCATCAGTGGGCCAACGCTGCTTCCTGATGCTCGGGTCTTGGCGGGCTGGTATTTCGGCAGGTGATGCTCCTGGGCATACTTCACCTCTTCGGCTTGCCACTTCAGCCAGTTCTGGAGTGCGGGCGGCATGTCGGTAGTGTCAAAGTGCCCGAAGTCTGAGTAGCCTAATACGTCGGGCATGCTGTCGTCACCACTGATGATGACAAAACCCTCGTCCTTGCCACAGTTGAACACGTGATAGGCATCTTTGCTGACTGCCAGATTAAGGTAGTCTGTCTTGACAACACCTGCTGCACCTCTTGTGCCAGCATGGGGCCTGTCGCCGATAAACGTGAGTGCTTTCTGGCGTGCTTGTGCCTTGTCTACTGGCTCCGCTTCCAGCATGGTGGGGAGCATGAATGCCACGATGAGGAGCCCTATGCTCCAAGGGTGGCGAAGATGGATGGTAGTCTTGTGCGTCATATTCATGAATATATTGTTTGTGGCGCAAAGTTAAGAAAAAAAACTGAGAATAGTATATACTTTTGCAAGAAATACAATAAGAAAGTAAAAAAGCGTTTTATTGATTGGTTTGCGACAAAAGCATTATGATTGAATATATTAAAGGAGAACTGACAGAGCTGATGCCCGCACAGGCCACGCAGCGAGAGCGTCTGCTGCGGTGAGTACGTCTGTCCGTACCACTTGCCGAATGCGGTGCTGTCATTGTTGGAGTTCTGCTCCAGCGCGATTTGGAATGGAAGTTTGTTTTCTGCCATAACATTACATATTAAAAAATTAAACTACTCTCTGTAGAAAGTTTGCCGTCAGCAAAGCGTCAGTTTGCCGTTTGGAAAGTGAGCGTTTGCCGTTAGGAAAGTCGAAGTCCGCTTACGGTTTTCTTTCCGTCCGCTGGCAGGTGACTCATCGCCCGGTGGCGGTTTGCTTTCGATGATGCGAAATTAACAATTCGGCGAAAAATCGCCTCAGAAAATACAAAAATTAACAGCCGCTATTTTCCAAATCGCTGGAAATGCCGATTAAATTAACATGCGTTCACACGGATTTTACCCGATTCAAGTTCCGTTAACATTTAGAGTGTCGTTTTGGTCAGAGACATCATAAAATAACTCGATAACAGATAACAGATAACACTTATAGTTTTGCGTTTAATCACAAATTTTGGGGGCAAGAGTGGTAATATATTTATTTATATTATAATATATATAAATATATTAAATCTACCCCTGTTAATGTCCCAGAAATCCGAAATCAGTTATTTGTTAGTTGTTATCTGTTATCTGTTATCGAAAATTTGAAATATGAAATGTACTTAGTTTCTTAATAAATATCAGGATTACATCCGATACGTGTATGGAAAAAGACGATTATTTGGGTTGTAAGCAATAAAACGCGCATGCGAACGTTTATATAAAGGTGAAAAAGTGAAACAATAAGAAACGACAGTCGCTATGATAGAATATATTAAAGGAGAACTGACAGAGCTGACGCCCGCACAGGCCACTGTAGAGGCAGCCGGCGTGGGCTACGGGCTGAGCATCTCGCTGAACACCTTCAGTACTATACAAGGAATCAGGAGTCAGGAGTCAGGAGAGAAGAAAAAGGTGGTAAAGTTGTACGTGTATGAGGCCATCAGGGAGGATGCCTATGTGCTCTACGGCTTTGTGAACAAGAAGGAGCGCGAGATGTTTGAACTGCTCATCACGGTGAGCGGCGTGGGTGCCAATACGGCGCGGATGATGCTCTCGGGCATGAGCGTGAGCGAGCTCTGCAACGCCATCTCGACGGGTAACGCCCGGCTGATACAAAGCGTGAAAGGCATCGGCAAGATGACGGCACAGCGCATCATCGTAGACCTGAAGGATAAGATCGTGGCCCTGGGCATCGCTGACGAGATACCTGCTGGCGGAAGCATGCAGGCGCCTGTGAACTCGCAGGTGAAAGACGAGGCCGTGTCGGCACTGACGATGCTGGGCTTCGCTCCTGCTCCTACGCAGAAGGTGGTGATGCAGATATTGCAGGAACAGCCTGATGCGCCTGTGGAACAGGTGGTGAAACTTGCCTTGAAACAGATTAAATGAGCCACAGATCACACAGATTGTCGCAGAAAAGATGGCTTTCACAGATGTTTGGAAAGATGTCTGGAAAGCTATTGCCGTCTGTGGTCGTCTGTGTCGTCTTTGGACTGCTGAGTGTGACGGCTCTGGCTGTGACACTACCGCAGGACAATAACACCAGAAGCAACAGGCCTGACCCGCAGCCACGGGTGGAGGATGATAGCCCCGACTCGTTAGCACAGAGTCGCTGGCGGATACAGCGGACGGCTCCCGTGGAGGTGGCCGACCTCGACTCGAGCGCCCTCGACCTGAAACGTCCGGAGAATATCCGTCAGACGGTGGAGTACGACGATTCGGCCAACGTCTATTACGTAGGCTCGAAGATTGGCGACTCTTACCTGAACGCCCCTGTGCTGATGACTCCCCAGGAGTATGCGAAATGGAACGAGCGGCGCGCCCTGCGTGAATTCTTCCGAAAGAAGGATGCAGAGAACGTGAAGGCGAGGGGGGAGGATAAGTTCTCGTTTGCCGACATGCACTTTGACCTGGGGCCGGCAGAGAAGATATTCGGTCCTGGCGGCGTGCGCATCAAGACACAGGGAACGGCCGAGCTGAAGATCGGGGCGAACCTTAAGAGCATTGACAACCCGTCGCTGCCTATCCGTAACCGTAAGACGACGGCCTTCGACTTCGATGAGAAAATCAACCTGAGCGTGAACGGCAGGGTGGGCGACAAGGTGAACATGAAACTTAACTACAACACAGACGCCACCTTCGACTTTGATACGCAGAACCTGAAACTGAAATACGAAGGCAAGGAAGACGAGATCATCAAGTTGGTGGAGGGCGGCTACGTGTCGTTCCCTACGAACAACTCGCTGGTGAAGGGCGCGTCGAGCCTGTTCGGCATCAGGACGGACATGCAGTTTGGCAAACTGAAGCTGCAGACGGTGGTGTCGCAGAAGAAATCGACCTCGAAGAGTGTGTCGGCAAAGGGTGGCACCCAGACCACCGCCTTCGAACTCGATGCCTCTGACTACGAGGAGAACCGTCACTTCTTCCTCTCGCACTACTTTCGTGACCACTACGACGAGGCGATGTCGAAGTTGCCCAACCTGGCTACCGGGGTGGAGATAAAGCGCGTGGAGGTGTGGATTACGAACAAGACGGGCACGACGACCAACACACGAAACATCGTGGCCCTGGCAGACCTGGGCGAACAGTCGAGGGTGGGCAACAGCTACTGGAGCGTGAGCGGACAGCCGGTGCCCAGCAATGCCGCCAACAGCGAGTATGCCACCCTGGCCGGTAGCTATGCTGACGCCCGCGACCTCGATCAGACGAGCACGGTACTGGCAGCCATCCCAGGCTTCGAGAACGGTGTCGACTACGAGAAACTGTCGAGTGCGCGGCTGCTCAATTCTTCGGAGTATACGGTGAACAAATACCTGGGCTATATCTCGTTGAAGACGGGACTGCAGACAGACCAGGTGCTGGCCGTGGCCTACGAGTACACACTGGGCGGACAGACCTACCAGGTGGGCGAGTTTGCAAGCGACCTCACCGAAACCTCGCGCGCCCTTTTCGTGAAGTCGTTGCGCAACACCTCGTGTACCCCCACCCAGTACAACTGGCGCCTGATGATGAAGAACGTGTATTACCTGGCCTCGACGGTGGAGAAGACGAAGTTCCGCCTCGACATCAAGTACCAGAGCGACACGGCTGGCGTCTACCTGACCTATATCCCCGACCAGCGTGTGAAGGGAACTTCGCTGATCAAGCTCTTAGGCTGCGACCGCCTGGATAACAATAATAAGCCCAACTCGAATGGATATTTCGACTACGTAGAGGGCTACACGGTGCATAACGGCCGCGTGTTCCTGCCGTCGGCAGAGCCCTTCGGCGACTACCTGCGCAGACAGTTGCTGAAGAAGGGTCTTAGTGCCGATGAGGCTGAGAACTACGTGTTCAGCCAGCTCTACGACTCGACGAAGACCGTCGCCAAGCAGATTGCCGAGAAAGACAAGTTCCTGATGACGGGCCTGTATAAGGGCTCCTCGGCCAACGTGATCTCGCTGGGTGCGTACAACGTGCCGCAGGGCTCTGTGGTGGTGACGGCAGGCGGCGTGATACTCAAGGAAGGCTCAGACTACTCTGTGGACTATTCTGCCGGTGAGGTGACCATCCTGAATCAGAGCATCATCGACGCAGGCACTGATGTGAACGTGTCGCTGGAGTCGAACACCGAGTACGGCATGCAGCGAAAGACGATGGTAGGCCTGAACTGGGAGTACGACTTCTCGAAGAACTTCCAGCTGGGTGGTACGCTGATGCACCTCTCCGAGCAGGCCCTCATCTCGAAGGTGGCCATGGGCGAGGAACCCCTGAACAACACCATCTGGGGGTTGAACGTGAACTGGAAGCAGGAGTCGCAGTGGCTCACCTCGATCCTCAACAAGATACCGTTCCTCCACGTGAAGCAGCCCTCCCACATCTCTTTCACGGGAGAGTTTGCCCAACTCATTGCCGGCACCGCCAGCGATACGCAGGACAACGCCTCGTATATTGATGACTTTGAGAATACCAAGGGCTACATCAGCGTGAAGAATCCTAAGTCGTGGACACTGTCGAGTGTGCCTTCGATCTTCACTGAGTCCGCAGACAAAACAGGTGTGACGAGCGGTTTCAATCGTGCGCGCCTGGCCTGGTACTATGTGGACCCTGTGCTCAATAGTCGTTCGTCGACACTCACGCCGAGCCACCTGAAGAGCGACCTCGACCAGCTGTCGAACCATTATGTGCGCGAGGTGTTTATCAACGAGATATACCCCAACCGCGACCAAAGCAACTACAATGGCGCCACGAACAAGCACGAGGTGCTGAACCTGGCCTACTACCCCCAGGAGCGAGGCCCTTATAACCTGACACACGACTTCAATACAGACGGTACCCTGCGCCAGCCAGAGACGAAGTGGGGCGGCATGATGCGTAAGCTGGACACCAACGACTTTGAGCAGTCCAACATCGAATATATCGAGTTCTGGATGCTCGACCCCTTTATCTACACCCGTCAGCAGGGCAATGCCTCAGACTATAGCGGTGACCTCTACTTCGACCTGGGCGAGATCTCGGAGGACATCCTGCGCGACGGTAAGAAATTCTACGAGAGCGGCATGCCCGTCGATGGCACGAGCAACTATACCACCACCCAATGGGGAAAGATACCCGTGCAGGCCACCCAGACCTATGCCTTCGCCACCACCTCGGGCTCGCGACGGCTGCAGGATGTCGGCTTCAACGGACTCAACGACGACGAGGAGCGCGAGTATGGCGCCTACAAGGAGTGGCTCGACGAGGTGGTAAACAGTGGCATCATCACCAACGACAGCATCATCGAAGCCTGGCGTAACGACCCTGCTGGCGATGACTACCACTGCTTCCGCGGCTCTGACTACGACAACGAGCGCCGCAGCATACTGGACCGCTATAAACTGTATAACAACCCCCAGGGTAATTCGCCAGAGACGGAAGAACAGTCGGAGTCGTACGACACCAGCTACAAGGCCGATCCCGACGTGGAGGACATCAACCAGGACTTCACCCTCAACGAGCAGGAACGCTATTACCAGTACCGTGTGCGCATCTCGCCGGAGAACCTCGACGCTTACCACAACGGGGTACCCCCTGCCGACTGCTTCATCACAGACATGCGCACCAGCAGCGTGAAGTTGCGTAATGGCGACACCGCAAGCGTGAACTGGTATCAGTTCCGCATACCCTTGACACGATATGTCAATCGCGTGGGGTCCATCAACGACTTCACCAGCATGCGCTTTATGCGAATGTTTATGACTGGATTCCAGAAACCCATTGTCCTGCGCTTCGGAAGCCTCGACCTTGTGCGCGGTGAATGGCGTATCTACAAGCAGAGCCTGAACACCTCGGCCACAGAGACGGCCACCTTCAACGTGAGTGCCGTCAACATCGAGGAGAACAACGACAAAATTCCCGTGAACTACGTGTTGCCGCCAGGCATCAGCCGTGCCACAGACCCCTCACAGCCGCAACTCGTGGAGAATAATGAGCAGGCACTGAATATGGTGGTGACGAATATGCAGCACGGCGAGTCGAAGGCCGTCTATAAGAAGACTTCGCTCGACCTCAGACAGTACAAGCGCATGCAGATGTTCGTCCATGCCAACCACCTCGTGCCCGATGTCACCAACCTGCAGGACAACCAGCTTGCCGTGTTCATTCGTCTGGGTAGCGACTACAAGAACAACTACTATGAGTACGAGATACCCCTGCAGCTGACTCCCGACCGCAGCGACTACAACAAATACTCGAATGCCGATCGCAGGCAGGTGTGGCCGTTGGAGAACATGCTCGACATCGACCTGAGCGTCTTTACCAACGTGAAGAAAGACCGTAATACCCAGAAGTCACAGGGTGCCGCCAGCTATATCCAGTTGTATAGTGGCTACGACCCTAACAATCCTAACAATAAAGTCAGTGTGATGGGTAATCCCACCATTGGCGATGTGAAGGTGATGATGATTGGTGTGCGTAACATCTCTGGCGAGGTGAAGTCGGGTGAGGTGTGGGTCAACGAGCTGCGACTGCTGGAGACCAACAACGATGGTGGCTGGGCGGCCTCAGGAAGTCTGCAGGTGCAGCTCTCTGACTTTGGCTATGTGAACGTGACAGGACGCTATGTCAGTGACGGCTTCGGTGGCCTGGAGAAGGGCGTCATGCAGCGCTCCACTGACACGAAGAAGAACTACTCCGTGACCACCTCGCTCGAACTGGGGAAATTCTTCCCCGACAAGGCGAAGGTCTCGGCACCCCTCTATTACTCGGTGTCGAAGGATGAGGTACGGCCGCGCTATAATCCTCTCGACAACGACATGCGCCTCGACGATGCCATTGAGGCGGTCGCATCGCAGCACGAGCGAGACAGTATCGAGTCGTTGGCTGTGACGAAGACCACCAATACCAACTTCGCCCTGTCGAACGTGCGCTGGGGACTGAAAACCAAGCGTCACCCCATGCCCTACGACCCTGCCAACTTCTCGTTCTCATACAGTCATTCACATTTCGACACCTCTGGTGAGACCACTGTCTACGAGAGGCGCGACGAGTGGCGAGGATCGCTCAACTACAGCTACTCACCTGTCTATAAGACCTGGCAGCCCTTCAAGCGCCTGAAGGGTAAGTCGAAGTGGCTCGCCTTCCCCAAGGCACTCGGACTGAACTACCTGCCGCAGAGTATTGGCTTCAATACCCAGGTCAGCCGCGACTACTACGAGATGCAGGAGCGCGACCTCGAGAGTCTGGAGAACCAAAACCTGCCATTGCGGTTTAACGAGCAGTTCCTCTGGAACCGTGACTTCACCCTGCGCTGGGACTTCACGCCCAACCTGCATTTCAACTTCCAGTCGGGTACGCGTGCACAAATAGAAGAACCCTATACGCCTATCAACAAAGACCTCTATCCCGATCAGTACACGGCCTGGAAAGACTCTGTGTGGCAGAGCATCAAAAACCTCGGCACACCGCTCGACTATCAGCAGCAGGTCACCGCCAGCTATCAGCTGCCATTGAACAAGTTGCCCATCTTCGACTGGCTGAACAGTGACGCCTCATACACTGCCCGCTACTCGTGGGTGAGAGGTACGGAGATGGAAGACGGTACCAGTTATGGCAACACCATCAACAGCAATCGCAATCTTACCATCAACGGCTCGTTCAACCTCGAGACGCTCTATAATCATGTACCCTTCCTGAAGGCTGCCAATGAGCGTTTCAAGAAATCTGCTTCGGCAGATAGGAATAATAAGAACAGTCGGAATAGCAGCAATAACAAGAAAGCCCGTAATGGTCAAGATCGCCAGTCAAAAGATGGCAAGGACGGCAAGGATGGCAAAGGCGGCAAAGATGATAAGAACGCCAAGGGCGACAAGGGTGATGCTACCAAGGAAGAGAAGACCCTGCAGCGTAACCGCAACGGCTACCAGCGCGAAATCACCCTCCGTATGGACACCACGACCACCGTGGCTCACAACAAGAACTCCAAGCGGCTCATCGTCACAGCACGTACTAAGGAAGGCAAGCCTTACGAGGTGAAATATAAGGTAATCGACCAGAATAAGATTCTGATAAAAAACCGCGACACCGTGCAGCTGATGCTCAGTGTGGTTCCAAAGGATCCCCTTGAGAACGAGTGGTGGTATAAGCCCGCACAGACCGCAGCCCGACTGCTGATGATGGTGCGCAGCGTGAACATCAGTTTCCGCAACCAGTATACGATGAACCTTCCTGGCTTCGTGCCAAACGTGGGCGACATGTTCGGACAGCGTACGGGTAGTGTACTCTCACCAGGCCTTGACTTCGCCTTCGGACTCATCGACGATAGCTATATCAACAAAGCCTTCGACAACGGATGGCTGCTCACTAACGACAATGTTGCCACCACCTCTGCCACCGTCAACAACAATAAAGACTTGCAGATCCGTGCTGTGCTGGAGCCTGTGCGCGACCTGAAGATCGACCTCAATGCCTCGCGTGCTGATAACCGTGCCCGTAGCATACAGTTCATGTATCCAGGCATGCCAACCACCCTCAGCGGGTCGTTTAACATGACCACCATCTCCCTGCGCGGGTCGCTGGCAGGCATGGGTGATGCCAGCAACGGATATCAGAGTGACGTGTTCGACCACTTCCGTGAGCTCATCCCCGAATTCCAGCAGCGGGTGCAGGCACAGTATAAGGATGCCCCGGGCACTTTTGGAGAGACCAATCCTTATGGTGCTGACGTGCTCGTGCCAGCATTCCTTTCGGCCTACACTATGGGTGCGGGCAACTCGCTCGACATCTTCCCCGCTATCACCCGTATGTTGCCAAACTGGTCGTTCCGCTACTCCGGACTCTCTAAGTTGCCTTGGGTACGCGACCATCTGAAAAGTCTGAACATCAACCATGCCTATAAGTCTGTCTACAATGTTGGCAGCTATGCCTCTTATAGCTCGTGGCAGGAGTATATGAACGGGCTGGGATTCATCACCAACATGACTACGGGTGCCCTGCAGCCATCATCGTTGTATAATGTGTCTACTGTTAGTATCAACGAGTCGTTCTCGCCCTTGCTGGGTATCGACGCCACCTTCCAGAACAACCTTACGGCGAAGGTGGAGTACCGCACCACTCGTGTGCTCAACCTCTCCATGACCAGTGTGCA
>OCTX012280984.1_pt1 | contig 25729 bp, 16 predicted proteins | sample 1539691 | NCBI WGS metagenome assembly OCTX01 (sample SAMN02144231, study PRJEB22623) | gut metagenome | biome: sheep rumen | host: Ovis aries | place: New Zealand
GCTATCTGCTGATGAGGTGTGTTGGCAGACATCTTGAAGTGTCCGCACAGGAAAGCTGTATGCTGGTTAGTAACTGCCATTTTTATTCGTATGATTTATGACGCAAAATTAGCAATTAATTATTCAAGAATTATATATGAATGAAGAAAAAATGGTATTTTTGCATGCAAAACAATAAATGACTGCGGTTTATGGCTTCATTCCTTAATAATTATACCGAAGAAGAAACTAATGACTATGAGGCACTATTAGAGCAATCCGTTGCAAAACTCCCTTATACTCTGTCCTTTCCTGTTGAAAAAGCATTTGCTGCTCTAAGTCAGCATCAGTATGGGAAGGCTATGAACCATATTCTCGACTTTTTCGAAATATCCACTCCTTTTATCTCATTCGTTTTTCTGCGTCTTCTGCAAGAACTGCCTGAGAGTCAGCAGGTGAAAAAGGTGCTTGAGGCATATGTCAATAAGATAGACCAGAAGCGCCCGTTGTCGTTGGGCGACTGGTTCAACGACCTTCTCAATCCTCTTCTGCTGGCTGCATTCAAGTTCATGCCCGGTAATCCGCTGACTGTTGCTTTTGCAGAGAATATATTCGAAAAGCGCAATAATATCATGCTTGGCAATAAGCATACTCCGAGTATTATTCAGTTGCGAAACGAATACCGCGGACACAGCACAACTCTCTCAGAGAATATCTATCGGGATGTGGTAGGTCAGATGGAGACGCGACTCCTCAAACTCCTCGAGGCTTTAAGACCGCTCACTCTCTGCACATATGATATCAGTCAGGACAGATACCGAATTACTTACAACGGAACGGAAGGATGGAGCATTGACCTCTATCCTCTGGTCTTTGCCAACGAGAAAGACTACAGATATGTGTTTCATACTTTGAAGGATGAACAGGCTTGCTTTTTATCGTCGAACGAGAATGCTGTCACCTTGGCTACCTACGACATGAATGCTGCCATCGACCGTGATCTGCAGCGCATTGTGCCGTCGTTCGACATAGCGAAAGATCTCAACTGGAAGGAGATAAAACTCTGTATGCAGGAAGAGTCGTCACGGTTCCTTGAGAGGGTTTATGCAGAGAAAAAATATAACAGGGAACTGTTTGTCGAACGTGAGAAACTGACTCGTACCCTGCATTCGTTTTGGGATAGTGACTCGACTGTCTTTCCGCTTACAGGAGAGGCAGGACAGGGAAAGACCAACCAGCTGTGCTACTGGACTGAACAGCTTATAGGTCAGGATAAACCTGTGCTTATTTTCAGTTCTTCTACTTTTGCCGACTGCACACTCGACAATCTGTTGAAACAGACTTTCGGCTATAGCTACAGGAAGGATATAGTCCGTCTTCTCGATACTGTTCACGCGAAGGCTGTGGAGAATAATCAGCATATATACATCTTCTTTGATGCCTTGAACGAGTGCCTGAAGTATTGTGAGGCAGAAAATGACATGGAGGGCCCTTTAGCTCTATATAACGCTATTATCAGACTCTTCGGCGATTCCGGTTATACACACTTCAAGGTGTTGTTTACTTGTAGAATATACACTTGGAAGAATGTCGTTTTACCCACAGTGGAGGCAGACAATAAAGTTCTTTTCCTCAGAGACGATGAGGACTGCATGGTAAGAGGATTCGACAATGAGGAAACCCGTCGGGCATATGGTATTTACCAGCAGTTGTACCAGATGCATACACCTTTCGACGAGTTGGACCGCAGGGTGATTCTCCGTCTCAAAGACCCGCTGATTCTCAAATTCACCTCTTCCAATTTCCTTGGAAGCCAATTGCCTGCAGAACCTGAGAGATATACTTCTCTGTCGCTCTTCTCCCAGATGATGGATAGTATCGGAAACTCTTATGCCGGAAACCGCCAGCGCGAGATTCTGGAGGGTGTGTCCGACTATATCCTCAATCAGTATATGAACGGTTCTCCTATTGATGGGCTGTCTGTCGAAGAACTGAGAATGGCTTATCAGGATTCTGCCTCGGAACTGCATCATCTGGCTTGCCTTTTATACAAGAAGGATGGTATCAGTATTGCCTATGCCGAATTGCTGAACAAAGCCGACAGACCTATCTTGAAGGAAGTGCGCAGAGCCGATCAGAAGGGTGAACACCAATATATTCAGTTTGTTTACGAACGATTCCTGGAATATGTGATGGGAGAAGCCCTTGTCCGACTTGGCAGGCGTACCCACGACGGCAGTATTCCGCTGCCGGCTTCTTTCTGGGCTGAGGTGCTGGAAGACACTACTCCGAATGTTGTGTATATGGGTGCCATACGCAATGCTTTGCTTATGGATTGCACACAACATGGGGATTTCACAACCCTCATCGAACTCGAACACCGTTGGGGTGAGGATTACACTGTGCTCTCTCTCGCTACTGAAACCATCAACACGATGATTCGTGAGAATTTTGAAGACGAGGTGTTCGGACTTATGTCTCATATGCTCGACTCCAGAGAGGAAGAACATGAAACCATCGAATCGTTTAATAATGTAGTACAGATTATCCAATCGAATAAGGCTGATGCAAATGTGATAGCAGAGCATAAGCGCCTGTCCGGACTGCTAGCTCCTACTATGCGTATCAGAAAACTGGCTTCAGTGAGTATTGTCAATGGTATTCTGCTTACTGACTATTTCAACGAACGACTCTACAGTCACGATGCGTTCGGACTTCTGTGGAGGGTGATGCTCGACCCTATCAGCGACATTCGAAATGATGTCTGCATGTATGCCTATTATCTGTCTAACAGACGTTATACCCTTGACTACACACCTCTGCAAGAGAATCTTACTGTGCGCATAGTCAGGGAGATGTATGGCAATATCAGGAGTAGGGGACTGGTGCGCAATTTCGCCCTGAAGAAAAACCGCACAAGGGCCATGAGGTATGTGGAGACTGCTTCACGTCTTTGTGTGCTGATGATAATCGATTATTCCGGAAAAGAGGACGAACAGTCCAGACACATTGTCAGCGATATGTTCTCCGAACTGAAATCCATATTCAAATATCTGACCGGAAATCTTTTCGTAGTCCGTCTTTTCATGCCTATATTCCAGATTGCCATGAAACGGCAGGTGACTTTCCAGTCCGACTATGTGAATAATGCAATAGAATATCAGACGTTCTGGGATGATGATACCTTCAGGGATAATGACTATCATGGAGTATCTTGGCAGCGCCCGGACATCGACGAACTGATGACCTTTGCCCACCATTTCGAACGCTTCGGACGCAATAATAATTCGCCTGAATGTCTGGCTGAGGAACAGCGTTTTGCAGCCTTGAAGAATAAGATTCTGTCTGCATATAAGACAGGCGACAGCTTCAGTCTCTTTGTCATCGAACGCATGCTCGTGGTTATGGGAGCAGGCAAGTGGCAGAACATATCAGAAATAGCAAACAGCTTTTTCAGCGATGAGTTCCGCTCTACTCAGTGGTTCGACTACTGTCAGATGTCTATGCTTTATGTGCTCTATCAGCTTGCGCATAACAGTCCTGAGAATGTTGACGACAACCTCTTGCAAGTGTTTGCCCGGGAGTCTGCCGACTGGACTTGTCGCAATCGCGGACTCTTCCGTGCCAGACGGAGCGAACGTGCCAATACCCGAGGATTGTACAAACGCAATCTCATGTGCTGGTATGCTGTGGTCTATTGTTCGCGCTCTGGCGACGGAGTACCCCTGGAGGGTGATGAACGCCCGGTGCCAAAGTTCTTTGAACTCATCGACCTGGCAATCGACACCAACGACAAGGAACTGCTGTTCAACCTGATTGAAAACATATCGGAACTCATTACCGACATAGGATATATACAAACTGCTCTGCTCCTGCTCAAGCATATCCTCTTGCGCTATGATACCCAGGCAAAGGTGAATGCTCTGAATGCAGTGACTCTGGAAAGAGACGGAATCTATCAGTACGATCTGGTTCGGGTTGTGGGTAATATATTAAGTACTGCCAAAAACTATGCCCCTCAGACCATCGACAATTTCATACAGAGAGAGATAGCAGGCATGAGTTTTCCCGGTGCAGACCAGTATCGTGAGGAAATCCTTAACTATCATCCAAGTGGTGAGACCCTCTCCGATTTGCTTACTCATCGGTTCGGAAACTTCCTTATGTGGGGACTGATTAATGTAGGTGCGGCAGACGACTTTGCCATCGAGGCTATTGCAGCTGCTACAAAATCGAAAGACTCATTCGCCTGGTATGAACAAGGTGTGAAAATATTTATCAAACACTTCTTTGGAGTAAAAATATGAAACGTAAAATGTGGTTATGGTTGTTTTTGCCACTCATATTGGTGGCCTATCTTACTTATCCGGTTTTGTTGCAACTCTTTTATAAAACAGGTTACGACAAGGACGAATTGAAACATATAGTGATTGTCGGACATCGTGGTGGAGCATCCATAGGTGCTGAAAACACTCTTGTCTGTTACCGGAAAGGTATTGAAGCCGGAGCAGATATGATAGAGATTGACATCCATCTCACCAAAGACCGTAAGATAGTGGTTTGTCATGACCAGACCCTTGACAGAACAACCAACGGAAAAGGTAAGATTCGTGAAAAGACCTACGACGAAATCCGTCAGTATCGTGTGAAGGATACGTCTGCACAACTGACCGACCAGCATGTGCCCTCCATCGACGAAGTATTTGAATTGTTTCAGGAGGTTCGCAGTAAGGGAAACCCCTGTCAGTTGCTTATCGAAATAAAACGCACCAACAATATCTATCAGGGAATAGAAGAACTCCTCCTGCAGACAATCAATCACTATCAGGCAAAGGAATGGGTGGTAGTGCAGTCGTTCGATGACTCTGCCCTGGAGACCATCCATCATCTTGACCCTTCAATTTGTGTTGAAAAACTCCTGTTCTGCAAACTTCCCGGACTGCCTTTCATCATCGACGGATTTCATATCTCCTCCTTCAGTTTTGAGAAATACGACTACATCCATTCATTCAATATGAATTATCGATGGCTCACCAAATCATTCCTCAATGACATCCGCAACCACGGCAAGCAGGTGAAAATATGGACACTCGAAGGTACCGAAGTACCTCATCTCGATGTAAATGGCGTCATTACCAACCGCCCCGATCTGTGGAGCTCATTGAAAAAAAACGCGTTGTAACATTGCAACAACTCCTCTAACTTCTCGGAAAAACCTTAGCTAGCGTGTATAGTTAAGCGAATTTACGTTTGCCAGTTACTTTAGATTTATGAAATTTGCATAGAAAACCAAGAAAATATTTGTTTTCTGTGCATTTTTTTATAATTTATGCGCCATAAACCATATAGTAATGAAGGTTACTTAAAACATTTAGTGCCTGACTTTATGCAGTTTGTATCTAGTACTGCATAAAAAAGTATATTTTTTGTGCAATAGACTTGCTGAATTGAATAAATAGTCGTAGTTTTGCGTGCAAATTTTAAAATGGTAGATTTATGACAAACAGTGCAACACTTCAAGGAGTATATGTTAATGTTCCTGCTGCAGATTGGTCTTTGTTCCGTGAACTCATCCGTAAATTCGGGTGGAAAGCAGAAACACGAGAACAAATGCTCAGCAGGTTTGTTAACTCGCGTTCGATAAGCCCCTCTATAAGCGAAGAGGAGATAATGGAGGAAGTGAAATCTGTAAGATATGCCAAGTCGTAAACCATGAGGGTTATCATCGATACGAATCTTTGGATTTCATTTCTTATTGGTCATCAGACACAACTTGTATCCTTGCAGAGACTATTGATGCGGATTATATTATAAGTGGGGATTTAGATTTACTGGATCTCCATATGCACAAACAGACAAGGATTTTAAAACTCTCAGAGTTTAAATCAATGATGTTATATTGATTCTATCTTAGAATATGAATGTCCCCTAAAGTGTTTTTGGGGACATTTTTTCGATTTTTCTTTTGTTAATAATTTATAACTTCGTATCTTTGCAGCGAACTATGCGCATAGTAGTATGCGAAAAGGTTCAAGGCTTTATGGGTTAAAGTAGAGAAATTCATGCTTATTCTTGCTGATTGAAACCTAGGAAATTTCAAACTGCACACAAGGTAACATGGTGATTCTCCACGCTATAGCGTGGGATTGTTGTATCACTATATCTTTGTGCTAAGGTTTTCCTAGGACCGCAATCAGAAGATGTAGAAAGTGAAGCAGTTCTACGCCTTTTTTATGCGTGTCGGTATCCTTATAATAAATAATGTATACTTTTTCGCTGAAGGCAGCCCACAGTCCTCAGCAAGTTTTTTTCAAACCTTTATACATTATTTATTAACCTAATTTATTAACTAAAACTTTTCTTTTATGAAAAAACTTAAACTACTTTTGGCATTCTGCGCCCTATTGATTGGGTGGAGTAATGCAAGTGCCTACACGGTCGATGATTTGACGAGTGCAGGATGGACACAGGTAACTGCTGCTTCTATTACAGGAGTATCAGACAACTACTACGTTTTAGTGGACGCAAACTCTTCTGCTTATGTGATGTCTGCTGAAGCCGATCACTATCGTCCATGTTATAAGACGATAAATAATCCTGTCGAAAATCCTTCGTTTGTATGGATTCTTGAAGGCAGTGATAACACATTTAACCTTAAAAGTGCTTCAACAGGTGCTTATTTCAAGCAGTCTAGTGGTTGGAATACATCAGTTGGAGATGGAAGAAACGGAAGCACAGCAAGCCTTCAGTTCACTCTTAGTGGAGGCAAATATTCTATTCAGTGCGTTGGTCAAGGATTAGTAGGCCACTGGAATGATGGTGGTGCTGCGGTCGCATCTGATGGCGAGAATATTGCAGCAAATAAAGCTGCAGCAAATGCTCCTGGCTTTTATTTGTATTCTATTTCAAAGGCAACATATAATGCAGCATTAGTAGCTGCTCGTGCAGCAGGAGTTTCTTCTGCGACCAAAGCTTTACCAGTTGATGTAACATCATACATACAAAATGCTGATTGGAGTGGTGACTGGGGCGCTTGGGAATTTACTTGTACTTCATCTGGAAATATACAATGGGGACAGAAGACACTTGAGTCTTGGAATGCAAATAATGTAGTTGTTAAACAAGTATTGACAGGTGTTCCTAACGGTCTTTACAAATTGTCAGCTGATGTTATATCAGGAAATAATGACAATAAAGTAGCATATGTCTATGCTGTTGGAGATACAAAAGTTAGCAGCACTGCCGTTTCTGCGGTTGCAAGTGCTGGAAACTATAATACGATGTCCAGCGAGGTTGCTGGCAACACTTTGACAGCTGACAATGTAAGTGTTTCTGGAAATTCTCTCACAGTTGGTATAGACCAGTCAGCTGGTTGGATTGTGGCAGACAACTTCAAACTCTATTATTATGGTCCTACTGTAGCTGGCAATGCTATTGCTCTTCCTGATGGTGGCGCAATGGCTGCGGGTCAGTGGTACTTCTTTGATGTAGAAACAGCTGCTGACAACTATACTGCTACAGCTACAACTCTTGGTGATATTATTTATACAACTATCGGCTCTACTTTGATAGAAGACGAAGCAGGTATTACAGCTAATTTTACTGCTACAGATAATTCTCTTTCAGCTACTCGTTATTATGTGAAGTCTTCTTCTGCTCAGAGTTTGGCTATAGCACCAGCAAGCTATTCTTATTCAATAAGTGAAGCATCGGCTGATGTTTCATATATTCAGGCAGGCAACACAGTGACTGTAAGTTATACAACAAGCAGTAACGATCCTGATGCAACTTTGACACAGGATTACAGCGGTGTTACATTCGATGGCAATGCTATCTCTGTTACTCCAACAGCAAGTGGATTTACCTTCACCGTTCCAACAGTAACAGCAAATACTGACTATACTCTGAGCATCCCAGCTGGTGCTATTAAATATAATGAGGATAATAAGAATGCAGCTCAGAACATTACCCTAAAGACCCCTGTTGTGTTTGACGGTGTATATTATTTCAAAAAGAACGATGCCGACCTCTACATCACCCGTGGTGGTTGGTATGGTACAGAAGGTGTAGTTGACAATTTTGGTTTATCTTTCCAGGTTTCAGCGCAAGCTGACGGTACTTATACACTGAAGAATATTGACCACTCTCTTGCTGCCAATGCTGACAAATTCCTCAAATGCGATGGTTCTACATATACAGACCAGACTGCATTCAACTGGACTATTGAAGCTACTGATGGTGGCTACTACTTGCGTCCAAGTAACACTGAATACATGGCTGCTACTGTTCAGGGTGAGTATAATTACAGCTATCTGTCAAAGACAACTGAAGCAAGCAGTGCCTATGTATGGACTCTGCTCAGCAAGAGCGAGTACGCTGCTGCCATCGCTGCTGCAAAGAATTCTCAGGCTACAGCTATCGCTACTGCCGCTGGTATCTCTGCCACGACAGTTGCAGAGTTGGAATCTGCTTTAGCTGCTAACTACGGAGCTACTGACATGACATCAAGCATCACGAATGCAGCTCTGACAGCTAATATGACTGGCTGGACACAGGTGAAATATAATGGTGTTACATTTAAAGATGCAGACGCCAATGGCACTACTGCTGAGATTTGGAATTCTACAGGTGGTGTGAAGCAAGATATTAAAGGTTTGCCAGCTGGTCTCTATAAAGTTACTGTCGTTGCCACATGGCGTCCTGGCAATCTTGCCGCTGCTACACGTGTAGGTGCGGAGGCTAATACTACAGCTTGGATGTATGCCAATACCGGCACTGCGACAAACATTACCCAGTTGAAGAGCTGGTATGAGGGTGGTGCTACTATCAATAGCCGTGCTGACCTCGTTACGAATAAGGCTAACTATACAAATACAACATACGTATATGTAGCAGAAGACGAAACCCTGACTATTGGTCTGGCTTCTCCTTCATTCTGTGTAGAACCTTGGTTCCCATTCTTTGATTGGACATTGACCCGCTACGAAGCTAAGGCAACTCCTGCTGAGAAAGAAGCTCTTGCTGATGCTATTGATGCAGCAGAAGCTAAGACTCTTGGCTTCGAGGATGGTGAGTTTGCTCCATATAACAACGTAGATGCTTTGACAAAACTTGCTGCTGCAAAGGCTATCAATCTTGAAACAGCTTCTGGTGAGGCAGTAGTAGCTGCTACAACAGCTCTGACTGGTGCTACCTGGACAGCAAATGTTGGTGAGGTGAATGCTGTTTATGATGGAACGTTTGGAATTCAGGTAGAACATACTACTGGTCCAACAGCCCTCGCAGGTTGGAACAATCCTGAAGGAATCCGACAGTTGATTAAGAATACTACTAGCTATCCAGGTCTTAACTCTGCTACTGATAAAGCTGCTGTATTTGCATGGGGCAACACCACAATGACTTATGGAGATACTGAGGGTTATACTATGCCTCTTGCTGCTCATACTATATACGAAATAGTGTTTAAGACATGTGGTTGGGCTGATGGTGATATGGGCTATGTTAATGTTACCGTTCTCAATGCTTCTAGCGAGGGCATGGCTCAACAGCGAACGGCTACAGCTACCAAACGTATTACTGCGGAAAATCCTTGGAATGAGTTTAGGATGTTATTTGTGACTGGTGAGGCAGGAAATTATCGCTTAGGAATGTGGACAAGCAAGCATACTGTATTCACAGATCTTTCAATAAGAAAGGCAGCAAACCAGTATCTCGAATTCGCTGACAATTCAGCTGTTCCAGCTTATGCTCCTGGTACATATCCATCAGTTAAGATTACTCGTACTCTGACAGCTGGTCGTTGGGCTACTGCAGTTTATCCATTCGCTGTAAGTGGTGTTGATGACATTGCAGTTCTTGATAGTTATAATAATGAAACAGGTGCACTTGGTTTCACATCTGCTACTGAAAGCACAGCTAACGAGCCATTCCTGATGCGTTCTACTGCTGGTGTAACAGAGATATCTCTGAGCGATGTCGAGGTTGCTGCTATTGCTGCTAATCCTGTTGCAACAAAGAGCGAAGCTTCTCTGAAGGGTGCATACACTACTACAGAAATCACGGATGAAGATAAGAACTATGTTTTGAGCAACAACCAGATATTCTCTGTAGGTAATGCAGGTGCTACTATCAATCCTTATCGTGCTTACATACAGATTGACGAATCTACTCCTGTTAAGGTTCTTAGCTTCATAGTTGACGGCGCTGCTACAGGTGTTGAGGCTCCAGAAGTTGCTGAGGCTGAAGAAGAGGAGATTCTCTACAACACAGCTGGTGTACGAGTAGGCAAGGACTACAAGGGTATAGTAATCAACCAGAAGGGCGAAAAGCGTCTTCAGAAGTAATTAACCTTAAAACTAAGAAAGGAAACATAACAATGAAAAAGACATATATAACTCCACTCACAGAAGTGGTAAAAGTAAATGCAGGACAGATAATCTGCTCGTCTCCGGTAGATAGTATCACTGGTATTGACGGAGTTACCAAAGGCGAAGGTAAGTTTGTTGGTGGTGCTTCGGACTCCAAAGACTTCGATGATTTCGACGAGGACCTCTGGTAAATAAATGGCGAGGGGTGAGCCCTGTGCTTTCCCCTCGCTTCAAGATAAAGCTGGTGAAAGCCAGTGTATTTTCTAAAGTAAATTTAGTTAGTTAATTAAGTTCACCTATCAATGTATCGCGAGATACAAGGTGAAGAAAATTTTAGGCTCCTGCGCAGTGATGTGCGGGAGCCTTTTTTTGTTACTAAGGTCACACAGGAGCCACAGAAATATTCATGTTAAATTCATGGGCGATTCATGATAATTCATGTTAACTCCCAATGCTTTCAGCGTTTTCTGTGTTTTTTGCCTGAAAAGTTAGACTAATCAGTGTAAAAAATTAGAGTTTTTTCTCAAAATAGGGAGGTTTGGAGGGAGGGGGCGAACTGCCCGCAAACCCCTGATTTTACTGGTGTGCACACGAGAAAAAACTCTCTAACGTAAGCGTAAAAAATCGTGCATTTTGTCACAACCTCCTCTGCCCATACTCAGTTTTCTCAAAATGTCTTTATGGAAAATATGTAGAAACCTCAAAATGTTTTTGTGGAAAATATGTAGAAATCTCAAAATTTAGGCTCCTGCGCGGTGATGTGCGGGAGCCTTTTTGTATGTCGCCTAAAAAACGCACATCGAGTTTGTTGCAGTTTAGGAATATTTACGTACCTTCGCACGCAATTAACGATAACGCTAATAATTATGCATTATGCATTATGAATTGTAATTGTGCATTATGCATTATGAATTATGCATTATGAAAAGTGTTGCTAATATACTGAAGAATACAAAGGAAACTTTGTTTTCGTTTGAGGTTCTGCCACCGCTGAGGGGTAAGAGTATCGAACAGATATATAAGACTATCGACCAGTTGATGGAGTTTAAACCTGCGTTCATAGAGGTGACTACCCACCGCTCGGATTATACCTATAAGGAGATTCAGCCAGGGCAGTACAAGAGGGTAGAGGAACGACTCCGTCCGGGTACTGTGGCTATTGCCTATGCCATCAAGCAGAAGTATGGCGTGCCTGTGGTGCCTCATGTCATCTGTAGCGGATATTCGCAGCAGGAGACGGAGTACGAACTGATGGACCTCTCGTTCCTCGATATGAAGGATTTGCTTGTGCTGCGAGGTGATAAGTCGAAGCAGGATTCGAAGTTTATTCCTAAGGAGGGAGGACTCAGATATGCCAGTGAACTGTGTGAACAGGTGAGCCGATTCAATGCCGGACATTTGCTTTACGGAGAACAGCGCGAAGTGGCTGACGAACGCCCATTCAGTTTTGGTGTGGCTGGTTATCCGGAGAAGCACGAGGAGGCGATGAGTATGGCTGCCGACCTGAGGGCTCTGAAACGTAAGGTAGAACTCGGTGCCCAGTATGTGGTGACTCAGATGTTTTTCGATAACAATAAGTATTTCCGTTTCGTAGATCGCTGTCGCGAGTCAGGTATAGATGTACCTATCGTTCCAGGACTGAAACCTCTGGGTACACTGAACCACCTGACTACTTTGCCTCGCACATTTCGAGTAGATTTCCCCGATGAATTGGTGGAAAAACTGGAGGAATGCAAGACAAATGAAGATGCCAAAGCAGTAGGTACAGAGTGGTGCATAAAGCAATGTCGTGAACTCATGGAACATAATGTACCTTGCCTGCATTTCTATACGATGAATGCCGCCGCACAAGTAGCGGAAATAATGAGAAAAGTGAGGAGTTGAAAACGAAAGACGATAACCATTAACCATTAACCATTAACATGTCATTACGGGAGAGTTTACAAAAGAGAATTCTGTTGCTTGACGGAGGAACCGGATCGGTGCTGATGTCAGGTAATAACGATGCTTTGTGCATAACTCAACCGGAGGCGGTGAGGAACCTGCATCGCAAGTATCTCGAGGCTGGTGCCGACATAATTACTACTAATACCTTTTGTGCTCAGAGAATTTCGCAACGAGAATATCATCTGGACGATAAGATTAGGGAGATAAACCGTGCCGGTGCACGACTGGCGCGCGAGGAGGTTGACCGCATGACACAGATGACTCCTGAGCGACCAAGGTATGTGCTGGGAGATGTGGGACCGACAAATAAGATGCTCTCCATGAGTGAAGATGTGAATGTACCAGAGGCACGTGCCATTACATTCGATGAAATGGAGGCAAACTACATAGAACAGATTGAGGCGCTGATGGAGGAAAGGGTAGATGGAATCCTTGTGGAGACTATCTTCGATACCCTGAATGCCAAGGCTGCCATTTCTGCGTTTTTGCGTACAAAAGAAAAACTCGGTACAGACACAGAACTGCTGCTGAGTATGACTATAAGTGATTCAAGTGGCAGATTGCTCAGCGGACAAACCGTTGAGGCTTTCATTACTTCGGTGATGCATGCCAATCCGTTGTCGGTAGGTCTGAACTGCGGTATGGGTGCCAGCGGAATGATGCCTTATCTGAGACGAATGGCGAAGTTCGCTCCGTGTTATGTGTCTTGCCACCCGAATGCAGGATTGCCGAATCAGTTTGGTGAGTATGATGAAACTCCCGAAACGATGCGACCACAGATGCAGGAGATGGTGGAAGAAGGTCTTGTAAACATCATTGGTGGTTGCTGTGGAACGACCCCAGCTCATATCGCTGAAATGAGAAAGATGCTGGATGAGGGGGGCGCAGACCCTAAAGACCCTCCTAAATCCTCCCTGTTTAGGGAGGATTTGAGGATGTCGCCCGCATGGAGTTCTCCCCATAAACAGGGGGAGTTAGAGGGAGTCTTCTACCTCTCCGGTTTGGAGCATTTCGAGTTTTCTCCTTCTGACTTCGTGTGTATCGGTGAGCGATGCAATGTGGCTGGGTCGCGTAAGTTCCTCAGACTGATAAATGAGAAGAAGTATGAGGAGGCTCTGAGTATTGCCCGCAAACAGGTGGAGGATGGTGCTCAGGCTATCGACATAAATATGGATGACGGATTGCTTGATGCACAGACGGAGATGCGTACTTTCGTGAATCTGCTTATGAGCGATCCTGCTATCAGCCGTGTGCCATTGATGATTGACTCCAGTCGTTTTGAAGTGATTGAGGAAGGACTGAAATGTTGTCAGGGTAAGTGTATCGTGAACAGCATCAGTCTGAAGATGGGTGAGGAGGATTTTCTGAATCATGCCAGAGTGGTGAAACGACTTGGTGCTGCCGTGATTGTGATGTGTTTTGACGAGGAAGGACAAGCTATAGACTACGAGCGCCGTGTTGCCATCTGCCAACGAGCATACAGACTGCTGACTGAGGAAGTAGGATTCAATCCGAGCGATATTATTTTCGACCCTAATGTGCTTACTATAGCCACTGGCATGGAGGAACATGCCAACTATGCGAAGGACTTCATCCGTGCTACGAAGTGGGTGACGGATAATCTGAAGGGTACCAGAGTGTCTGGCGGACTCTCAAACCTGAGTTTTGCTTTCCGTGGAAATAACTATATCCGTGAGGCTATGCATTCCGTTTTCTTGCATTATGCAATACAAAACGGTATGGGTATGGCTATCATGAATCCTGCCACAAGGGTAGATTACGACACTATCCCTGCCGAACTGCAAAAGGCAATAGCTGATGTGGTGCTTAACAGCGATGCGGAGGCAAGTGAACGGCTGATAGAACTGGCTGGGAAGTATTCGCAGAGTACCCAGAGCGCTCAGATTGCTCCGAGTGCGCCGACTGTTCAAAGTAATCTGACAACTGAGGAACGCCTTCGCCAGGCTCTTGTCAAGGGCGGGTCGGACACTCTGAATGCTGACATCATGGAATTGATAGGCAGAGGCGATAAGGCTATAGACATTATCTCTGGTCCGTTGATGGAAGGAATGAACGAGGTAGGTGAGTTGTTCGGTGCCGGCAAGATGTTTCTGCCACAGGTAGTGAAGACTGCCCGCACTATGAAACAGGCGGTTGACATCTTGCGACCATATATGTTGCAAGGTGATGATAATAAGGCTGCAAAGGCTGCAAAGATACTGATTGCAACGGTTAAGGGCGATGTACATGATATAGGAAAGAATATTGTGGCAGTGGTTCTTACCTGCAATAATTTCGAGGTGCTTGACCTAGGTGTGATGGTGCCAAAAGAAACCATAGTTGAAACGGCAATTAAGGAGAAGGTGGATATGGTTTGTCTGTCAGGACTTATCACTCCGTCGCTCGAAGAAATGGGACATACCGTTCAGGCTATGAAAGATGCAGGACTGGATATCCCAGTGATGGTGGGCGGTGCCACTACTTCGGCTCTACATACAGCTGTGAAGATTGCTCCGCTGTACGGAGGAAGTGTGTTCCATGTGCGAGATGCCTCAGCTGATGCCGTAATGGCTATGAAACTGGTTGACCCACAACAGCGTCAAACTGTTATTGACGAGAATTATAGGGAACAGGAAGAACTTAGGGTTCATGGTTCAGGGTTCAAGGTTCATGGTTCAAGAGAGAAAGAGGTTCAAGAAGTTCAAGAAGTTCAAGAAGTTCAAAAAGTTCAAGAAGTTCAAGAGGTTAAAGAAACCATTAACCCTGAACCATTAACCATAAACCAGCATCCCTCTCCTCTCTTCTTGGGACAGCGGGTGCTGCAACCTATACCTGTGAGCTGTTTGCTGCATTATTTTAATTGGAAAATGTTCTACCTGCCTTGGAAGGTGAAGGAGGATTCGGAACAGGCACTGGAACTGAAGAAGGATGCAGAGGCTTTGCTCGATGAATTGAAGGATAATCCGGTGTATGGAATGAGGGCTATTCAGGCTTTCTATCCGGCACGTAGAGGTGATGACTCGATAGTAATTACTAAGAGTGACTGTCCTTGTTGCACGAATCGTTTGTTGCACAAACTACGTACAGTGGAAATTCCTACTCCACGGCAGCAGTGGGGTGAACACAAGAGTTTGTGTGATTATGTTTCTTCTGATGGGAACGACTATATTGGTATGTTTGCAGCTACAGTGAGTCAGGCTTTCATCGAACGACTGGAACACCTGAAGAAAACGAAGGGAAACAGTGATTATGATGCGTTGCTGATGCAGACAGTGGGCGACCGATTGGTTGAGGCTGCAAGCGAATACCTGCATCGTCAGACTGGCTGGGATGGCATTCGTCCTGCTATCGGTTATCCGTCTTTACCTGATCAGCATAGCATCTTCATACTGGCTGAGGCAATCGATTTCAAGAGGATTGGTATCAGTCTGACGGAAAACGGTGCGATGTATCCGCAGGCATCTGTGTGCGGACTGTACATAGGCAATCCGAAGGCGGAGTATTTCCCAGTAAACGAAAAATTATGAATTAATACAACTGCTATGAAAACAAGAATTTTCATTTCCCTTATTTGTTGCGCGATGTCTGTTCAGACATTTGCACAGAGTACGGTGCGTAAGTTCATTTTAACAAACTCCGCTGATGGACAGTCGGAAATAACAGTCTATCTGCCAAGTGCTGAAAGTGCGGCACTGGCAAATGGTAGAGCCATTGTGGATTGTCCAGGAGGTGGTTACACCCATCTGTCTATGGATAACGAAGGACACAACTGGGCTGAGTTCTATAACGGACAAGGTATAGCTTATGTTGTTCTGAAATATCGTATGCCATACGGAAACAGGAATGTGCCACTGAGTGATGCGTACAGAGCTATTCGTACTGTACGCGACAGTTGTAAGGTATGGAATATCAATCCATATAACGTAGGTATTCAGGGATTCTCAGCTGGTGGCCACTTGGCTTCTGCTGTTTCTACCCATGCACCTTTCGATGCCCGTCCAAATTTCTCTATTCTGTTCTACCCAGTAATCACGATGAATACGAGGATTTCTCATACTGCTTCGTGTGCCGGATTCTTAGGTGAGAATGGTATTAATGACGAAAAACTGGTAAGGGAGTGGAGTAGTGATAAGGCTGTTCGCCGTCACCTTACACCTCCTGCAATTGTTATCCTTGCCAACGACGACCGAGTAGTACCTCCAGCACCTAATGGCGCTGCATACTACAGTTCGATGCGTCAGGCTGGCAACAACTGTTCGTTCCTTGCTTATCCTTCTGGTGGACATGGGTTCGGATTTAAGGATACTTTCCGTTATCACGAACTGATGAAGGCAGAACTCCGTCAGTGGCTGGCTGACCTTCGCTTGCAGAAGGAATCGGATATCAGAGTGGCTTGTGTGGGTAATAGTATCACCGATGGAATGGGCATAGATATGGCAAGTAAGTTCGGTTACCCAGCTCAACTCGGTATACGACTCGGTGAAGGATATGCTGTGAAGAATTTTGGTGTGAGTGGTCGCACTATGTCGGAACACGGTGATTTGCCTTATCAGAAGGAACAGGCTTGGAAGGATTGTCTGGCTTGGAAACCAAATATCGTAGTCATCAAACTGGGTACTAACGACTCAAAGACTGCCAACTGGAATTATGCTAAGAATGATTATATACAGAGTCTGAATCAAATGATTGATTCGCTGAATGCTCTGCCTTCAAAACCACGTATCATCGTTGCTTCTCCTATTCCTGCTTTCAGGGATATATGGACTATTACAGACAGTGTCATCACAAACGGAATCATTCCTCTGCTGGAGAAATATACAGAGAAGAAGAATCTGGAATATCTCGACCTGCATTCTCAATTTAAGAATATAGAAAAGGTGATGCAGCCAGACGGAATACATCCTACCGATAAGGGTGCTGCACAGATTGCTTCACTCGTTGCTGCCGCTATTAAGACAGACCCGAAGAAGGCAACCAATTCGAAGAAGTCAAAGAAAAAGAAATAAACAAATGAGCCCACTGTTAAGGTGGGCTCGTTTGTTGTTAATCCATGTGGAACATCTCAGGCAGCGGAATGCTGATTGGAGAGTTGTCTGGATTTGTCTCCATGATGTCAGCCATGTAAGCCCACCATTTCTTGCATGCTTCAGTCTCGCCAAGATCCTGGCTTCCGCCTTCACCTTCGAGCTCCTGATAAGCATACAGAACGTTTGTTTCCTCATCTAAGTAGATGCTGTAGTTGCGTACTCCACTTTCTGTGAGCAAACGACGCAGTTCTGGGAAAAGGTTTGCATGACGACGTTTGTACTCTTCTGCGTTTCCTGGTTTCAGGAACATTTTAAATGCTTCGCGTTTCATAGTCTTTTTTAAGTTTATAGGTTATTGGTTATTGGTTATTGAAGTTTTCGTCTTTCGTCTTTCGTCCTTACCCTCCTATGATTGCTGTGAAGCCTGCCTGAGTGAGGGCTTGTTTGCAGCGGTCGAGAGTTTCGTCAGAGGGAGCTTTCATTTCGTATCCCTTTGGATTGTACTGACTGCCCATTCTGATGTGTTTGTCTTTACCTACATTGTGATAGGGAAGTAGGTTGACAGTCTTCCGTTCCCAAGGAAGAGTTTTCAGAAACTCTATAGAGTCATGTATGTTGGTTTCATCGGTGTTTACTCCTTCTATCAGTGGAATGCGAATGAAGAAGTCGGCACCCATTTCTGCCAACATCCTTATGTTTTCTAAAATAATTTTGTTGCTCACCCCTGTATATTGCTTATGCTTCTCGTCGTCCATCAGCTTGAGGTCCACAAGGAAGATTTCGCAGTTGGCTGCTATCTCCTTAATTACCTCTGGTTTTGCATAGAGTGTGGTATCTACACAACGGTGCAGACCATGTTTACCCAGTTCTTTCAACAGGGCGAGAGCATCTTCGAAGTGCATGAGGGGTTCGCCGCCACAGAGGGTAACTCCGCCTCCGCTGTCCTCCATTATGTCGCGTTCCTTCTCTATCTCCTTGAGGAGGTTGGGAAGGGACCATTCTCTGCCACAAATCTCTCGGGCTGTCGTAGGACATTCGTCTGCATTCTTCCCAACACACTTAGGACAGTGGATGCATTTGTTCTTGTTGAAGAGAATCTGCGGTTCTGTGCTCCACGACTCAGGATTGTGGCACCACACACAACGCAGTGGGCACCCTTTGAAAAAAATGGTGGTTCGGATGCCCGGACCATCATTTATGGCGTATCGCTTGATGTCGAAGATAATCATACAGCACTGTTTTCAGTACGGGCAATGATTTCGTTTTGCAGTTGCTCTGTCATATCATTGAAGTAGTCAGAGTATCCAGCTACACGAACCAATAGGTCTTTATACTGGTCTGGGTGTTTCTGAGCATCGCGCAGAGTCTCTGTATCTACTATATTGAACTGAATATGGTGCCCGCCAAACTTAAAGTAAGTGCGTACAAGACTTGCACATTTCTTTATGTCCTCATCGCGTTTGAAGAGGGCAGGGGTAAAACGTACATTCAGCAATGTACCTCCACTCTTGGTCTGGTCGAGTTTTCCGAGTGACTTAATCACTGCTGTCGGTCCGTGACTGTCACTTCCGTGAGCTGGCGATGTGCCGTCGCTGATTGCGAAATGTGCAAAACGACCATTAGGAGTTGCTCCGCACACAGAACCGAAGTAGTTGTGGCAAGTGGTACTGAGCATATTCAGATGAGTCTGACCACCACGAGTGTTAGGACGACCTTCGATAGCATCCACAAGGTCGTTATATACCTTCACTGCGATAGTGTCGGCATATTCATCATCGTTACCGAAGAACGGAGTATGGTTGCGAATATACTGACGCATCTGTTCTTCGCCTTCGAAGTTCTTGTCGCAAGCCGCAAGAATCTGATCCATTGTGTAGCGATGATCTTCAAAGACGTGTTTTTTGATAGTTGTGAAACAGTCTGTGATAGTTCCCAAGCCAGTACACTGAATATATGTAGTGTTGTAACGTGCTCCACCACTGTAGTAGTCCTTACCCTTCTCAATGCAGTCGTCGATATACAGGCTGAGGAAGGTAGCAGGGGCATAGAGTGAGAACATACGTTCGATGTAGTTGTTTACAGACAGTTTCAGGTTGACGAAGTAAATCATCTGCTTGTGCCAAGCATCGTAGAGTTGCTCGAAATTGGTGAAGGTGCGAGGGTCGCCTGTCTTCAGACCGAGTTGTTTCTTTGCGATTGGGTCGTAACCGTTGTTGAGGGTGATCTCCAGAATCTTTGGAGTATTCAGATAGCCTGTAAGCAAGTATGCTTCCTTACCGAATGCACCGACTTCGATACAACCGGAACAACCGCCTTCGCGTGCGTCTTCAAGAGTCTTTCCTGCTCGTGTCATTTCCTTTACATAGGTATCAGGATTGAACACAGAAGGATAGCCGTGACCTTGACGAATCACCTTCAGTCCTGCCATCAGGAAGTCGTCAGGAGTATTCTCAGCAATATGAATAGAGAGTCCTGGCTGCAGTTCGTGCAGTTCTTCCTGAATCTCCAGAATCATATATGAGATGTCGTTGGTAGCACTGTTGCCATTCTTGTCAATACCTCCGATATTGATATTTGTGAAGTCGTTGTAAGTGCCCGATTCCAACGCAGTAACACCTACCTTTGGAGGTGCTGGTTGGTTGTTGAATTTTATCCATAGACAAGAGATGAGTTCCTTTGCCTTATCGCGAGTCAGTGTGCCGTCTTCGATACCTTTCTTGTAGAATGGGTAGAGGTGCTGGTCGATATGTCCCGGGTTCATACTGTCCCAACCGTTAAGTTCGGTTACAGTTCCCAGGTGTACGAACCAATACATCTGAATAGCTTCCCAGAGGTCGCGGGGAGCATGTGCAGGTACCCAGTGGCATACATCTGCAATTTTCTCCAACTCAGCTTTACGCTGTGGATTGGTTTCCTTTGCTGCCATCTTTTCTGCCAGTTCTGCATGACGTTCTGCAAAGAGTATGGCTGCATCGCAAGAGATAGCCATAGCCTCCAGTTCCTGCTGTTTGTCGGTAGCTTCTGGGTCGTAGATATAGTCGAGTTCGGAAATCTTCTTTTCGATACGAGCCTTCACGTCTAGCAGTCCAGTGTGGTACATCTTACCGTCCATGGCTGTGTGGCCGGCAGCACGCTGTTCCATGAATTCTGTGAATACTCCGGCATGATAAGCCTCTTCCCATTCCTTTGAAACGTGGTTGAAGATGCGTTCGCGCTGGGTCTTACCTTTCCAGTAAGGAATCACTTCCTTCTCGTATGTGTCGATATCCTCCTGACTGATGGTGTAGCGCTGCAGTTCACGACTGTTTAGTGTGTGCAGGTCCTCTACCGAGTGACAAGTCAGTTCAGGGAATGTAGGCACAGCCTTTGGCACTGGTCCGCGTTCTGCTACGATGAGTTCGTCGTCACCAATGTATATTGTTTTCTTCTTGCATATCTCATAGAAGTTTTTCGCACGCAACACAGCCACAGGCATAGTGCCGTAGTTCTCTTTGTAGAATGCTGTTTCAATCAGAGCACGTTCGATGCTCAGTGTGGTTGGTGTGTCGAAACATTGTTTGCGCAGTCTCTTTATGCGCTCGTTCATTCCCCCTTCGTTTTCGGGGTTTTTAATCTGGAAATTCATTATATTTGTGTTTTATTTCAGCAGTTTTGCAGCTGGATGATTAATAGCCTTAAGTCCTTTTGCAACGCTCTTTGCGTTGAGTTGAGCACCCTTCAGAGAAGTGTGGGTATGGTCGTGGTTGAAGTAAGCAGCAGCCTTCTCCTTACCGAGTTTGTCGAGAGCATCAGCTGTGATGTTGTGTACATCGACGAATGCGACACCATTCTCCTCTGCAATCTTCTTGTCCCATTCTGGGATATATTTGTCGTTGCGGCGTTCGATATATTCTTTGTTCGCTTTTTCGTTTACTGGGTAGAAAGTACCTCGCACCTCACCCTTGCCCTGATGCCACTCGTTGCGTGGAGTGAAACTTAGGATGATAGGTGTAGCACCTTTCTCCTGAGCATCGCGAACCATCTTGCGGATATACCACCCGAAAGAGTAGATGACTTTGTACTTGCCGTTCGATGCCATGTGATAAACGTGGCAAGTGTCTTTATCTGTTGCGATTACTCCGCGTTCTTTCTGTTTGTCGATACCGCCTATGTCATTGTGTCCGAACTGAATGAGTACGAAATCGCCTGGTTCGAGTGAGTTATACACCTCTTCCCAACGTTCTTCGTCGAGATAAGTACGAGTAGAACGACCTGCTTTTGCTTGGTTCTGGAACACGCATTTCTTCGCATCGAATACGGTGTAACCCTGTGACCCCCAGCCCCACATGCCGTCTGGTTTCTTATCTTCGTTCTTGCCTGTAGAGTCGCCACAGAGGAATACCATTGGCTTACCCTTCTCACGATTCTGGTCACAGCGTTTTGGTTTTACTCTGTCGTTCATGAATGACTTCAGACGAACGAGTTGCGGGTCGTTTGAAGCAGCAATACCTTCTGCAGCACTGCGGGCATTCATCATAGCTCCGAAGGCAGAAGAGTGAATCTTATCGAGGAAGAAGTGATAGTCGGTCTTCCAAGGACCGTACTTCTCCAATTTCTTTGCAGAGATATCGTTCAGGTCGATAACCGGAACACACATCTCCTTGCCTATGGCGAAGATGGCAGGAGTGAAGTCGGAGAGTTTGCGCTGAATGGTCTTTCCGTCTGCTTCGTATGCATTGCGTGGAGTGAGTGTGAAGAGCACGGGAATACCGCCCTTTGCACGTACTTCGTTGATGAAACGGCGAGTGTAACCTCCGAATGTATAGATGGTGTCCATCTTGTTTGTACGCTTATTGATGCGAACAATAGAATCCTCTGCGATGCTTAGTACTCCGTCGGGCTTATATGAAGCACGTTCGCGTACCTGATTCTTTGGTTCGTTATCGTTGTGTCCGAGTTCCAGGAATACATAATCGCCAGGACGAATTGCTGCTGCGATAGGAGCCCACAGTTCGCGATAGAAGGTACGAGGAGAAGTGCCACCGAGTGCAAGATTTTCAACTGTTATCTTGTCGGCATCGTAGTATTCGTGAGCATAATATCCCCATCCCCATTGTCCGTTGCTTCCGTCACCACGAGTACCGGTACGCATAGTGGAGTTCCCGACAAGGAAGAGTACTGGGTTGTTGCCTTTACGTGACGAACCCGGAACTGGGCGAGCCTGATTAGCAATCTCGATGGAGTCGGCTGTGAGGTCGCGCACTCCATTGATGTCGAGCCATATTTCTCCCTGTTCGTTCTTGTTGTTCTGTGCCGATGCAGTAATTGAAAGCATCGTGAGCAGTGTGAAAAAGATTTTTCTCATAGTTTTTATATTAGATTTATACGTTTTATCTCGTTTTCGAAATTGGGTGTGAACACCCCTTTGCCCATGTTCTTTCTTATGTCGGCAAGAGTCCAGAATCTGCCTCCGTCGAGCTCGTCTGAAGGGGTGATGTCTGAATCGGTCACGGTTTTGAATGCAAATATAAGTTCTTTTTCTCGTTCCGACTCAAAAATATACGAAGTAATATGTTCTGCATTGAAATCTTTTATTCCAAGTTCTTCTTCCGCTTCACGTTTCAAGGCATCGTCAACACATTCGCCAAGATCCACGTGACCGCCTACGGCAGTGTCCCATTTTCCCGGTTGTATATCTTTCCATTCGGGACGTTTCTGTAGGTATAGTTCCCCTTCATTGTTGAACACATGCAGATGCACAACAGGGTGGAGCAGTTTCTTTCCAGAGTGACATTCGCCTCTCGTCGCCGCTCCTATGATATTTCCGCTTTCATCGACTACAGGAAACATTTCTTCATTATTGTCTTTCATTTTTCAACTTCCAATTTTCAACTTTCAATTTTCAACTTTCAACTTTCAATTAGTATCGACGAGTCTCCGTAACTGAGGAAACGGAAATCGTGACTCAGTGCATAATCGTAAATCTTACGCCAATCACCCTTTACGAATGCTGAAACCAGCAGGAGTAGGGTAGATTGTGGTTGGTGGAAATTAGTAACCATTCGTTTTACGATATGGTATTTGTACCCTGGTGCAATGATAATCTGTGTAGAAGAATGTAAAACATCCATTCCCCGCTCCTCCATATATCGGAGTAATGCCTTGAGAGCATCTACTGTAGCTACTTCAGGAGTCTTCTCGTCGTATGGCATCCACTGTTCTATGTGCAGATTTTCTTCCCCTTGCATAGCTTTAATTCCCATGTAATAAAGGCTTTCCAGAGTGCGCACTGATGTGGTACCCACTGCAACGGCTTCTCCTCCGTGTGCGATGAGTCGTTCGATGGTAGTCCGTTTCACAGCAATATGTTCTGTATGCATATCGTGACCACCGATTTCATCGCTTTTTACGGGTTTGAATGTACCTGCTCCTACATGCAGGGTCAGTTCTTCGCGTTCTACGCCTTTTCTATCAAGACTCTCCAACACATTCTGTGTGAAGTGGAGTCCTGCTGTAGGTGCTGCTACCGAACCTTTTATCTTAGAATAAACGGTTTGGTAGGTGGTTTTATCTGACTCCTCTGTCTTGCGGTTCAGATATGGAGGAATAGGCAGTTCACCGATAGCATCGAGTATTTCTGCCCAAGTATAATTGCCATTCCATCGGAACTCAACGATATGACTCGTTCCGTGTTCTCCTTTTCGTTCGCACTGCAAAGTAACAGTTTCTCCAGCTATGTCTATCTTGCGCGACAAACTGCCAGTTTTCCATTTCTTCAGGTTTCCTACGATGCAATACCACTGTACACTACCTTTGGTCTGAAAATTTGTTTGGTACTCTTCCGGAACGGCTGGTTCCAGACAGAATACTTCAATAAGTGCTCCTTCATTGTTCTGTCCTGGCATACTCTCCTTGCGGAAATGTAGTCGTGCCTGGATTACCTTAGTGTTGTTGAACACCATCAGTGAACCCTCTGGTACATACTTAGGCAACGAAGTAAACACATCTTCACTCACTGTGCCCTTGTCGTACACCAGCAACTTACTGCTGTCGCGTTGCTTCAGTGGGTACTTGGCAATGCGTTCGTCGGGTAAGTCGTAATTGAAGTCTTTAATCTGTATATGTTGAGTAATCATTGGTTATCGGTTATTGGTTATTGGTTATCGGTTATTGGTTATTGGTTATTGGTTATTGGTTATCGTTATCGTTAATAAATCTCACTTCCTTAAATTCATATCGGCATGTGTTGCCATTCTCAAACCTCAGTACGAGGTGGCCTGTAGGTTCTATGTCGTGGATTTCCGCCATGAAATCGCCTCTTACATCGGCATATCTATGCATTCCCTCCTTGCGATATAGGTGTAGCATATATTCTTTCCTCACCGTTTCGTACTCTCCAGCCTTAATTTTTTCGTAGTAGGTCTGAAACTCAGCAATGATGGAGTCTAACAATGTGTCCCTGTCATAGTTCTTTCCCGTGATTTGCTTAAGCGAAACGGGATTGGGGGAGTCAGAAATAAACTTCGTTTGGTTTACATTCACTCCCACACCGATGATGCAATTTTCGATTTCCTTGCCACGAAGGTCGCATTCGATAAGAGTGCCACTTACCTTGTTATCACCAATGTATATGTCGTTAGGCCATTTTATGCTTACACCTTCGACCAATGCTGACAGACTCTTCCAAAGGGCGAGAGCCATACATTGCGACAGTATAAACTGTTCGCTTGCCTTTACAAATCCAGGGTGACAGAGTAGTGAAAATGTAAGATTCTTCCCAATCTCCGACTCCCATTTGTTCTCCTGCTGTCCTCTACCTGCCGTCTGTGCCTCTGCCACAACGAGAGTCATTCCCCCGATGTTATCGCCAAACGAAAGCATATCTCTGCAGAAATTATTCGTCGAATCTACCCTTGGCAGGTTTATTCTTGTCAACTGTTCCATAATTAATGTGCAAATATACGGCTTTTTTCATTTATATAATGTGATTTTTTACTTTTAACTCCTAAAATTCGTATCTTCGCGGCAAATAACATTTGCTATGACTGACGAAAAGTATATGCGCAGGTGCATCCAACTGGCTAAGAACGGCAGGCAGACTACCGAACCCAATCCGATGGTTGGGGCTGTGATAGTGCATGAAGACCGAATAATCGGGGAGGGGTACCACATTCGCCCAGGAGGTCCGCATGCTGAGGTGAATGCCTTTGCTTCGGTTCGTCCTGAAGATGAACACTTGTTGCCCCAAAGTACTATTTATGTCAGTTTGGAACCTTGCAGTCATTGGGGAAAGACTCCACCCTGTGCAGAGTTGCTCATACAGAAGGGTGTAAAACGTTGTGTGGTAGGTTGTCAGGATCCCTTTGCAAAGGTGCAGGGACGAGGTATAAAGATGCTTCGCGAAGCAGGAATTGAAGTTGTAGTTGGTGT
>OCTX012228529.1_pt1 | contig 25711 bp, 4 predicted proteins | sample 1539691 | NCBI WGS metagenome assembly OCTX01 (sample SAMN02144231, study PRJEB22623) | gut metagenome | biome: sheep rumen | host: Ovis aries | place: New Zealand
GTAGCCCCACGATTCCCAGTCGTCGTGGACACCGTTGCCGTTGGTGTCGATATAGGCGAGCAGATAGTACTCGTTCGACGTGGGCAACCCGGTCACCTGCGCGTTGACGCTGATCTTCTTTACATCTGGTAGGTCGCCCGCGTTGGTCACAAAGCCCACGCCGACCGGCGTGCCGCTGAAGTCGGAGGAGAGATAGGCTTCGACGCGCAGGCACTGCTTGGCCGCAGTTGTGGAAACCGTGCCCGGGCCGGTGTACTTCACCTTTACGGGAATCACACCATAGTCGGTTGCTCCGCCAGACGGCGAGCTCTCCTGCATCGTGAACTTCTGGCCGGCGCCGGCGGAGCCGTCGAACGACGTGAACTTCGCGTCAAGCATGGACGCATCCCAGACATACTCCTCGTTGCCTTCAAACACCTTGCCGCTCGCCAGCATGGAACCGACCCAGATCGGCGCCGTCCAGTTGTAGCGGCCGGCCGCGTCGCGCACGGGCGCGGGCTGCACGCCGGAATCATACACCACCGTGCCACTCTTCCAGACCTTGAGCTGGAAGGCCGGGTAGTCCTTGCCTATCGTGTTCGCGTGGGTCCAGCTGAACGTCGGCTGGCCGCTGTAGCTGCGAACCGACCTGTTGGCGACAGGCGTCTGGAAGAGGCCGGCCTCGTAGTGGTTCACCATCTCGACGAGAAGCAGATTGTTGGCGCTGGGATATGCCACCGGCGAACGCTCGAGAATCAAGCCGAACGTCGCGTTCGTGAGAGAGGCGATGTTGGGATGATCTTTAAGATACGCAGAACCGATCGTTCCCCAGCCGAGATCGAGGTTGCCGTAGTTCACAAGGTCGGCCTCGGTAAGCACATTGTGCTTCGAAAGGTCCACCGCGCCCATGGTGAACAGGGGCTTGTAATAGAGACCGTTGGAATTCTTCTCGCCGTTGAGAAGAAGCTGCGCCACCCAGACGTGGACTATGTTCGACGACGCGAACACGAGGTTCGTGCCGCAGTAGTCTATGGAGCGCTGGATCGTAGCCCAGCTGCACGAACCCTTGCCGCGGTCGGCAGTCCCGACCATGCTCTCGTAGGCAGCGTTCATGTCGGAATAGTACGTCCTCCACTCGGCGCTGCCGGCCGTCATCGCCTTGCCCCACCACTCGGAGTCCTTCGCAGCAAGGCTGTCGGCGTAGACACGCTGCAGCGCAATAGCCTCCGGGAGGTTGACACGCATCATCGCAGGGCTGAAGTCCGTCAGTTCAATATCGACGACTTCGCCGCTCTTCGCGCCGATTGTCGCGTAGGCGACGCCGTAGGGCATTCCTTCTTCGTACGGAGGAATCTCGGTGCCTTCATCGTACTCGCCCTCCACGGCATAGGCCACGAACAGGCTGCGTCCCGGGCGGACGCTGCCGAGCGTGGCGCTGTAACCGTGGGCAAGCCCCTCCATGTCAAGGGCGTTCTGGCTTTCGGCCTTCATACTCCAGACCTTGTCGGGCGAGCGGCTGAGGTCGGCCTTGCCGTCCGCGTCAAGCCCCCACACCTTCACCGCGATGGTATGCACGGTGCTGCCGTAACCGAGGTTGCCAAGCCTGCCGTTGTAGAACACGTGGATGTCGACCGCCGGGTCGAGGTTGCCATTCCTGTCGGCAAGGGTGGAGCTCGTCACCGTATTGGTCGTCGCTGTCACTTTGCCGGAAGAGTTGGTCACAACGGTGACGACTTTGCTGGTATATGTGCCTTCGATGTAGGCGCGGGCCAGCAGCCAGTTGTTCCAGCCGGAGCCGTCGACATCGCGCGCCGCGTCATACGTGAAGCGCGAGTAGTTGGCGAGGCGCTTGCCGCCGATGACGGCCTCCACGGGCTGATCGTCCTCGAACCAGTCCTCGATGTGGTCGTGGTCTGCGAAAAGCTCGCCGTAGTAAAGCGTGCCGTAGCGCAGATAGTAGTCTGTCACCTTCTGCCCTTCGGTGGAATAAGCGAGAGCCGGACTTATCTTCTCTATGCCGTAAACCTCGCGTATCAGATATTCCTGGTAGTTGGAGAGTCCATCACGGTCGGTATCGTCGTCGGCGCCGTCGGCATAGACGTCATAGAGCTTCTCCCACCAGTCGGGAATTCCGTCGTTGTCGAAGTCCTCGGTGTTGGCAAACGCGTCGTCTTTAGTGCCGTCGGGCAGAAGACCTTCGGCCAGCGCGCGGATGTATTTCTCATAGGTGTCGTAGCCGTTATCAACGGCCCACTGCGGGATGCCGGTGTCGTTGACGTCGTCGTCATCGTCATCGGAGGTGTCGCCCACGGTCTCCGACCACGGGCTTTCGGAGCCCTGCCCGTCCCAGGTCTCGGAGAGACGCTTTGCGAAGGCGCTGCCTAGAGGCACCATGTCCGGAGAGCCGGAGAATCCGCGGCGGTAGTCGAACAGGAAGCGTGCAAACCTCGTGCCGTTCGTTATGAGGCCCTCCGGCTCGGCATTGGCTGTTTCATTTGTCATGGACGTGAGCACCGCCAGTTTTGACCACAGGTAGGAATCCGCATAGGAGAGAGAACTGTTCTCGTTGTTGCGGGTGATCACGCTGTAGGGGTTCATGGTGTTCGGAATGATGTAGCTGTCATATCCGTGCCATGACGCAGGCGTGTAGCCGGCGTATCCCTCGCTTACGTATACACTGTCCTCGACATTGCCGGAGAGTCGCGGCAGATGCCCGACCGTGTCCTCGATCCACGGCACGACATGGCGCGAAGTGTATACCGTGGAGGCGATTTCCGAATCGGCAATACGGTTCCACCAGCCCACGCGCACCGCATCGTCCATACGGCTCCTGCTTTCTGGCTCGCGCACGACGGCAAGAACATTGGTCTCGAAACCGGCAGGGACCTTCTCGATCCATTTCGGATTTGTCGCGCCGGCAAGCGTGGAGAAGTCATAGTGCTGTATCAGCTCCGCCGGGAGCAGTTTATGCCCGGAATTGTCGTTCCTGCGGGCGCCCTCGATGTATGCGTTGAACACCTCGAGACGTTTTTCCTTGGCCTTGTCGGCCGTGTAGCGAACCTTGTATTCGTTCTCGATTTCCGTCGGCGAACGTGCGCCGTCCCACAGACGGACTTCATCCACGCTGCCCCTGAAGAAGTCGTCCGCGACATTGTCCCACGAATCCGAAGGAGTGCTTGCGATGACGAAAGCGCCCCGTCCGGCCGGCCGCGCGCCGACCGCCGTGATGGCGCTTAGCTGCGTGTAGCGTCCGGAGGACATGCCGTGGGACTGCGGATCCTGGGCGATCGCCTGCGTGCCGTTCGCGGGGATGATGGAAGTCGCCACCGACGCCACGGGCGTGCCGTCGACGTAGATCTTGAACGACTTGCCGTCGAATGTCGCCGCAACATGGGTCCAGGTTTTGTCCACAAGCTTGCTGCCGGTGACGCGGCAGGATGTCTCGGCGGAATTCTGCATTTCGGCGAACGCCATGCCTTCACCGTCGATGCCGATCGCGAAGTTCAGCCTCACGAGCGCTTCCTGATTAAGCATGTCCCAGCCGTCGTACCATATGGCGCGGCTCACGATATACTGGTCGTCGCCGGTGGCGGCCATTTCGGGCTTGGCCCACGCCTCGACGGTGAACTGCTTGAACAGGTCGATTCCGTTGAACCTGCGGGTCGAAGGCTCCGCGCTTACCGCCATGCCCTTGTCCGCGGGACCGCCGAACCAGATGCTCTGGCGCCTGAGCGGGTCGCCGAAGTGCAGCGGATCGGTCGACGGCTCTGCCGTCTTCTTCAGCTCGATGGAGTCGCTGCGCCAGTCGTTATCGGTATCGTATCCCTCGTTCTGCTCGAAGGGGCTTATGTACTCATAAAGGCTGCAGTTCCACGCATTGTCGCTTATCATGTTGACCGGGAACGACGTCAGCACGAGGTTGCCGTCGACCATGCGCATGCGCGAACCGTAGTAGCCCGTTATCTCGTTTTCGTAATACAGTTTGGTGTAGGACGGGGTCGTCGCGAAGCTGATGTACTCCTCGTTGTAGTTCATCACCTTGTTAGTGATCGCAAACCACGTCTCGCCGCCGTCGCTGGAGTCCATGACCGGGTCGCCGTCGTCGTCGAGCACAGGTTTGCTCTCGTACACGGGAGTCGACAGGGTGGAGGCGGTGTTGTCCGTCATCCACAGCGGCGTCGGGTCGGTATGGGTGGCGGAGGGCGATGTGATGTTGATCAGGAGGCTCTCCTCGTAGTTCCTGAGTCCGTCGCCGTCGGCATCGCAGGGGGCGACGCCCATCAGCCACGGGAATCGCAGCGGATCGTACTCGGGCAGCTCTTCGTTTGCCCAGCCTATCCACGCGTTCCTCCACGGCGTCACGTAGCCGAGAAGAGCTCTGGCGATCATATCCTTGTCCGACATATACCCGCCGGACATCGAAATGTCGCCGAGAATCGGGTTCATACCGTGGAACAGCTCGTAGTAGTCGTCCATGCCGTCGCAGTCCGTATCCCATTCACGGGGATCTGTTCCGTAATAGAGCGGAACGCCGCACCGCTTCATCGCAAGGACTGCGTGCTTCATCATATGGGTGCGCGTTTCCGTGACTGTGGTGGTTATGGGTGTGATCCTGATGGAGGACTTGCCGGGAGCCTTCCCGTAGTAATAGCCGCCGGAATACGAGACCTTGCCGCTTACGTTGTTGGTGAACACAACGCCGGGTGTCGGGGTGTTGTACAGTTCATTGCCGTTGTCGTCGGTCGCCGGCACGTCGGGAATCTCGTACTCGTTGCTGTAGGCGACGCACACATCGACCGTCTCGCGCGGAAGCATGTACTTGTTGGAGAGGTCGATTCTGGCATGGTCCCACGCCTTCGGCGGGTCTGCGAAGTAGCCGAGCTTCGCCAGATAGTTTGGCGTATCCAGCGCCCATTTCGCGAAATTCTCGTAACCCAGCTCGTCGCGCAGGAACTTCAGCTGAGCCTTGGAGAACGGCCACACATAGCTTACCTTGAGGAACCGGTTCGTCCCGTTGACAGGGCCGGCGCACCACTTGCCGGGCGTTTCGGTCTCCTCGTCATAGTCGACGTCGGGGCAGTCACGGCCGAGAAGCGGCGTCTTGTCGTCATCGTAGCGGAAGTGGCGCATCGCCTGCACCATGTATTCCTGCCAGTTCTGGAGGCCGTCGCCGTCCCAGTCGCGGTCGCGCGCGCCGATTGCCGTGGACGTGTAGGCGTCGGGCATCGTGCCGTCCATGCCCATCATGATATACCAGGCGTCGGGCTCCACGTCTTCGGTGTGCATATAGGCCATCAAAGCCGCCCTGATGTCGTCGTAGAACTCGCCGTTCGGAACCCCGGTCTTGAACACCTTGAAATTATCGTCAATCTGTGCCGGCGCGTTGCCGTGGAAGAGAATGCCGGAGAACTGACGCTCCCACGGGTCGGGCAGGGCGTCGCTGTCGGTATCGATCGTGCAGGGGTTGTAGCCGCCGCCGCGTATGCACTTCGCATTGTCGCTGTCCTCGGGATCGCCGTAGATCGAGTAGAAGTTCACTCCCTTGCCGCGAATCTGGTTGTAGCCCCAGCGGTTTATGGTGAACGTTCCCTCCCAGCTGCTGCCCTCGGCGCCGTCGTTTATGAGGTCGCCGTCGGTATCGGAATCGCGCGGATCGGTCGGGAAGAACTTGTTGAACCACTTCTTGTTGACGCTCGTCTCCTGCGACGGATGGTTCGCGTAGATGGACGGGCAGTCCGCCAGGTCGGGGCCGTAGTTGCCGCAGGAGTCCGTGCCGGCGAACTCGGCGGCCAGACTGAGGGAGTCCTCCATGTCTAAGTCCCTGATCGCGTTGTAGAGGGATTCGTGCTGCTGGTCGGTGAACTTGATGTTCGGGTTGACGCCGACATAAAGTTCCCAACCGTCCGGCACGCCGTCCTCGTCGGTGTCGGCGCCGTGAACCGTGGGATAGGTTACGGCCTTGTCACCGAAAGGCCAGTTCCAGCTGTCCTTGACCGAGTTCGGGTTTGTGCACCCGCCGGCGAGAATCGCCGCTATGGTCGTCTCCTCCTTCGCCAGGTCCGTAAGGTCCTTGTTAAGATCCCTCTGGCCGAAGATGTAGCGGTACTTGAGCAGCATGAACTCCTCGCGGGCAGTGAAAGCCGTGGTGTCGACAGGCTTGCCGCCCGCTATCGGCGAGCCGTCGGTGAACCAGCGTTTGACGTTTGAAACGCTGCCGTTTTCGTCGATCCACCACGCGGTGCGCGGGTCGAACCCGCGGTTCTGGTAGACCAGGAAGTGCCTCAGCTCCAGCTTCCCTTCCGAAACGGCGGGTTCTTCGCCTTCGTTGTATTCGAATGTCACTGCGGCGGAAGCCCCGTTGGTAGGCATGTAGGCGCCGTTGAACTTGACGACCGTGAAGCCTCTGCCGCTTGCATGGTAGACGCCGCTGTCGTCCTGCTCGACATTGGGCTCTTCCTCGAACGCGTACATCGTGCCGTCCGCCAGGGTGTATATCGAATACGGCTCCTCGAGCGACATCTTCGCCATGAAGTCCTTGTCGTTGTTCATCTCGCCGTTGACACCGTTCTGGTTCTTGGTCGGGTCGATGGACCACATTACCTCGTAGAGGTCGCTGAGACCGTCGCCGTCGCTGTCCCAGTTGACGGGGTTGGTGCCGATGGCGCGCTCCTCGTAGTCGCTTAGGCCGTCCTTGTCGGTATCCTGCTTGGTCCAGTCGAGGCTGGCGTTCGGGTTGTAAATCGCGGCGATGTCGGCCGATGTGATGTCCGTCGGGCTGTCGAGGTCGGCGAGGTTGAACGCCTTGCCCGTCACGAGGCCCGAGCCGTCCTCCTTGTCGCCGATTGTCGCGGCGTACCACCAGTAGTATTCGTAGCCGTCGGGCATGCCGTCGCCGTCGGTGTCCTCCTTGGTTGGATCGGTGCGGTTTTCGACGGTAAAGCCCCACGTTGAGGCGTCGCCCTCGACGTATTCGCGCCACGTCCAGGTTATGAAGGCTTTCGCATCGGCCTGGCCCTGCGCCGTCGCGAGGTCGAATGCGTCGGTGCCGGTCCAGGAACCGTCCTCGATCTTCGCGGCGAGATAGCGGTCGAGAGCGGCCTTTTCGGCCGGGCTCAGGTCAAGGTCGGAGACCCACCCCTCTGTGTCGGTGACGGGGAACATGCCGTAGTTGAGACCGGTATGGAGACCGCGTATCTCCATTTGCGCGACGAACTTCTGCTCGGCGTTGGTCGTCGCGCCGTAGAAGTCGCCGTCATCGTTGTAGTCGTTGAGCGCCGCGAGATCGTCGCCGTCGAGAACCGTCGAGGTCGTGCGATTGATGACACCGAAGTCGTAAAGCGACACAAAGACATCCGGCACGCCGTCGGCGTTGATATCGCCGATGTTGTCGGTCTTGCGCCATTCGCGCGAGAAGACCGCTTCCCAGAACTGGTTGTCGTAGGTCGTCTTCTCCTTGTCGTAGGGCTGGAGCGGTATCTCGTACTCGCCGGCGAGACCGGGGGCGATAAGAAGGTCGCTCGCGAGCTCGATACCGTCGGACGGCTTGGAGTTGTTGCACGTCCATGCGTAGAAGAAGCTGTCGTAGCCCAGCATGCCTACGCCGACGTTGTTGGTGTAGGAGAAGCTGTCGGCGGTGCCGCGCGTGTTGCCGAAAGCGTCGATCGTGTCGTTGAGCGGGTCGGCGGTCTGGTAGCCGCGGGCCGTCATGTTGAGCCCAGATTCGGAGGCCGAGACCGCGTAGGTCGAGACCCACGACTTGATGCTCTGCGGGTTCTGCTCGCCGTCGACGCGGCCCGCGCCGAGACCCTTGGCCTTGGCGTAGCGAACGGAGTGGCCGTTGGCCGAGACGCGCGACGCCCCGGGGCCGTGCGCCGCAACCATCACGTTCTTGGTGGAGAGCACGTCATAGAGCATAGTGCGCGGCTCGCTGGAGTCGCCGTCCTCGCCGCTGTTGCCGTCCTTGTCGGTGAAGACGACGGTCACGGTGTGGAGACCGCCCGAAGTGAACTCGACCTTTTTGGCGAAAGTGTGCTTGCGAGTGTCGGTCACGTTCTCGGTGGCGATCGTGTCGCCGTCGACAATAAGCTCGGCCTTGACACCCCTGTCGAGGTCGGCGCGGACCTCTTCACCGATCTGGTAGTCGACGGAGAACGGCGAATATACCTTGACGGTGGTGTTGGTTATAGCCGCCTGCTGCTCGGTCGGGCTGGCGATCGTCGGGGCGATGTTCTTTATCTGGATCTTGGGCGACTTGCCGGCCTTGTAGTAGTCGGCCCAGGTCTTGTCGCCGTAGCCGCTCGGGGTGTCGGTCGTGACGACGCCGGTTATGTAGAGCGCGCGCGTCGTGGACGTGCCGTCCATGGCGTCGATGTCGAGCCGCACGGGAGAGGACTGGTTCGCCGAGATCGCGACGTTGTAGACGATCGCCGCGTCATCCTCGCTGACGAGCGATACGTCGGCGTCGGTAATGAACTTGAGGAAACCGCCGTTGGCGCCCTTCGGCACGGTGAGCTGAACCGTCACGTCCTCGGCGGGCGCGGGATTGAGGCTCACCAGAACAGAATGGTCGTCCTCGCCGTCCTCGTTCCAGACGCCCGTGTCATACTCGCTCAAGAAGGCGATCTTGACGCCAGGCTCGTCGCCCACGGGAACCGTGAACGTCATCACCGGCTCGCCGGCGAGAACCGTCTGAAGCTTCTGGTCCTTGTCCTTCAGGTAGATTGTGACCTCGGTGTCGGACGTAAATTCGCGCGAAACCGTCTGACCGGCTGGATTGCCGTAGGTGACGAGGTCGGGCGAGCCGTCGTCGAAGCGCCAGATCGCCATGAACTGGCGGTTCGCGTCGCTGTAGACGCCGTCGAGAGAGGTGTCGGTGTTGACAGCGTTAAGGTCGCCGTCGACGTCGAACGCCACAAGGCCCATCGAAATCGTCGCCTTCCTCGGAACCGTCGCCACCGTCGCGCCGGTAACCCTCTTGTTGTTGAATGTCGCGTTCGTGAGCTTCGGCGCGACGTTCTGCACCGAAACGGTGGGCTTGAGGTTGCTCGGACTGTAGGCCGTCACCTTGGTAAGCTTGTTCTCCTCGGAGGAGAGAACCGCCTCGAAGGTGACGGGCTTGTTCTCGCCGTCGGCGAACTCTACATCGACCGTGTAGGAGCCGTCGGTATCGCCGGCCTCGATAAGCACGCCCGAGGTGAACGGCGCGCCGTTGGCGTTTACGAACTCCTCGGCGTTCTCGGAGGTCGGTACGAGGAACGCCCAGGTGTTGGCGTTGTAGCTCTCGGAAAGGCTGAACGAAACCGTTATCTTGCCGCCCTCGTCCGCAGAGGAGGCCGAAGCCGTCGCGTAGACCGTCTTGGCCTTCTTGACGATGAGCGAGAACGTCGTGGAGCCGCTCGTGCCCGTGGGCGAACGGACTGTCACCTGCGCGTCATAGGTGACGCCGGGCGTCATGACGAATGTCGGCTTGAGCGAGAAGACGCCGCCGCCCTTGTGCACGGCAGGAACGCCCGTAAGCTTGTTGTCGGGGTTGTTGACATCGGGGATGATGTCGAACGTGAACGCGCCCCAGTCCTTCTCGGCCAGATAGCAGTCCTCTACCGTGACCTGGAACTTCTCGTCGGGGACCTCGGTCTTGTTGTAGACGTCGAGCGTGGGACGCTCGGTCGTTATGACGGGATTGAGCCTGCTTATAACGAGGTTTATCGAGTCGTCGCTTACGGTTACATCGCCCGTGTCGTTCTCGATACCGGCAATGGTGAAGTTTATGCCGCTCTCGACAGTGTCGTCGTTCCAGCCGAGCGCGTAGAGGTTGAGATTGGCGAAGAGATGACCGGCGGGAATCGTGATGGACGTGTCCTCCTTCAGATAGGTGCTGCCGAGACCGATTATGTCGTCATTGAACAGCGCGGCGAGGTCGCTCCCCGCGAGATCGGCGGCGAGGTTTACAGTAACATCATGATCGACAGCTTTCGAGAGCCTCGCCGTGAGCGTGCACGCTGCGGCCTTGGCGTAGTTGGTCTGGCAGTCGACGGTCAACGGGTCGTTGCTCGTCTCGTTGAAGTAGAGCGAAACGGTCGGCGGATTGTTCACGAGCTTGACCGTCGTCGCCACGGCCGATTCCTCGATGCTCGTGCCGACTTCTGTATAGTTGCCGAGAACCGCCGGGCTCATGTATATCTTTGTCGTGGAACCGACCGCCGCATCGCCGCCCTTTAGGTAGAACCTCACGGTTTCGGCGGAACCGGAAAGCGGAATCGTAAGAACCGTCTTGCCGTCCACGACGTTCGTGCGGGCGGGGTTGAGATCTATATCGATCGGCACGCACACGCTCTCGTCGTCGGACCACACATAAAGCGCCTCGTTCTCGCCTGCGCCGCTGCAGTTGATCGTCGGGACAAGTCCGTCGACCGGCTCGTACGCGCCCTGGTCGACATAGCGCCAGGCGTCGGTGTACTTCGGGCTGTCGAAATCGACCGCCTGCACATAGACGCGCTCCTTTATCTCGCGCGTGGAGGTGATGACCGTGATGAAAGTGCTCAAGATGCTCTGCGTCGCCTGGTCGACGTATTTGAACTCGGCGGCGGTGGCATCGCTGTCGTCGCTGACAAGCGTGAACTTTGACGTGCCGTCATTGACGCCGCGGATGAGGAAATCGCCGCTTGAACTGTTGGAGGTCTTGTAATCCGTCCTCAGCAGGCAGACGGTCTTGCCGATATCGCCGGGCTGCACCTTGTATGCAAAGTAAAGATCGGTAACAGGGCCGTTGACGGCTCCGTTCGCGACAAGGCCGGGCGTCGTAGTGGCATAAGGCGCCCAGACGCGCTTGCCGCCGACCGCGAGACCGAGGGCCGGGCCCGTCGACTCGGTGAACGCTTCGCTGTCCCACTTCCAGCCTGTCCCGTCGCTTATGTTGGGCTTCCACCCCTTGTTGAGCATGCGAAGGCGCACGTAGAGCGTCTGCCCTGCGACAAGCGGCGAGTTCATGTTTGGATATGCCGCGACGCTTGTCGACGAGTCGGCGACCGACTCTATAGAGGCTATGTTCGCCCGCGCGCCGAACGGCGCCGCCAGCGCGGCGATGACGACTGCAAGCGTGAATGCTAGGTTGCTTTTCTTCATGGCTTCGTTCCTCATTTCAAATTGACTTCCTTGGTTTCTGCTGTAATCTTGCGGCGCACGACCTCCGCAGACCTGCGGCGGTTGTCTTCAAGCGCCTTGTTCAAATCGGCAAAACGCGCACGAAGGCTGCCCCATTCGGTATCCTTCTCCAGCTCGGCGGTGACGGCCGCCTCGTCATCGGTCGCGAGGCGCGCGCGCACGGCGTTCACCATGCCGCGCATCTTCGCCGCCACGCCGTCGCGCGTTTTGAGAAGAGACGACATTTCGGCCATCTGCCCGTCGAGCGCCGTCTTGTAGGCGGGGTCTGCGAGGCGGGACACGACCTTCACCGGCTCGGCCGGCGGCGCGGCCTCGGCCGCCGCGGAAGGCGCGGCGGCAGGCTCAGCAGGCGGCGTCGCTTCATCGCGGCTGCAGCCCGAAAACGCAAACGACAACGCAGCGCATGCGGCAAACGCATACGCCACGAGGCCCTGTCTCGTACGTTTCATCATCTTGTCATCGCTCTTTCTTCAAGTCAAGCATTGCGTAGTTTACCAAAAATCACTCCCATGTTCAATCGTAAGTCGATTCCTTCTTCAGACGCTCCACCTGGACGGGGAAGGTGTTGGTCGTGCCGATCTCCCACCGCCACAGCGAACCGTCGTCCTTGTCAAGGTCGGGGCGGTCGCTCCAGCCGTAGCCGTAGCCGGGCGACGCCTTCGAGAACGGATCGAGGATTTCGATTGTCGACTCGAACTCGTGCTTGTCGCCTGCAGGGTAGAACGAATCCTTGTCGAATATGAACGGACGGAAAGTGAGAAAACCCTTGTTGCGCGGCATGTCCGTAAGCAGCATCGCCGTCACCTGGAACGTAACGCTCGTCCAGCTGCCGTAGAACTCGTCGCTCTTCTCGTTCGCGAGGCCCTGCAGCCGGGATGGCGCGTGGGCCACCTTGTCGACCGCGTTCGAAATGTAGAGCTTGGCCGTGAGGAGCCTGTTGGTGTGGACGATCGTCTCGCCCGCGAGATTCGTATACGTCCTGTTGGTTATCGTGAGCGTGCCGCCGCCATGGTTCTGGACGAAGTTGCCCCTAAGCCACCACTCCCGCTCTGCGCCGAAGGGATTGATGTCGAGCCAGTACATCTCGGTAAGCGTTAGCGGCTGCTCGGCGGAATCCTCCGCGAGACCCTTGTAGATCGCGGCGTTGATGTCCTCGGGCGTCTTGTCGGGATAGTTTTCGGCAAGCCAGTTGATGACGGCGGGAGTGTAGGGGTTGGACTCCTTGAGCCCGAAGTCCGTCACGAGCTTCTCCACCGGACCTTCATACGCGGTAACGTAGGATGTCTGCTGGGTGGGCGTGAAGGAGTATACCCATTCGCCGGGCTTGTGGTGGTAGACCTTGTCGCCGTCTGTGTCGATGCAGGCGACCTCGTACCAGGGCGTCGCAGAGTAGGTGACGTTCGTCTGGGAACCCTGCGGCACGACGATCATCACCGACCTGTCGGTGTTGCCGCCGACGTTCTGCGAAATATGGTCGCCCTCGACCATCAGATAGACCCACGCGTTCGTCCCGTTCGGTCTGAGGAACCAGTTCTCGGGGATTGTCTGGCCTTCGTTGAGGCGGCCCGGCGTGAACATCATCGCGCTCTTCCAGGAGTTGGTCGCGCCGTTAGTCTCGCCGTCGCCGGTAACGCCCGACGAACCGAACGTGCGGTTGTCGAAACCGTAGGGATCGCCGCCCTCGCGCACGTCCTTCTCCTCGCCCGCGTAGAACCGGAGCGGCGAACCGTCGGCCGTCTGGAGCTGGGACGTGAGATATTCGCCCGAAGAATAGTATTCGTAGTCCGTCCCGGACCACTGGTTGGTCCCCTGCAGGACGAACTGGTGCTCGATAACGCCCGAGGGCCGCACAAGCTCGAACTGGAACGGATAGCCGTAGTTGAGTTCGCCGTTCGACGCAGAGCCGTCAATGCCGTCGCTGTACCACGCAGGCGCGTTGAGGACCTGCCCATCGAAAGTGTCGCGGATGCCGCCGCTGTTCATGCTCGTATTGGGGCTCTGCAGGACTACGAATTCATAGCCGTTCGTCCCCTTGTCGGAGCGCTGTGCCGAGCCCTGGATGCTGCCGTAGCCGAAGGTCGCCATGACCCACGGATCATGATTCTTGTTGCCGTCGTTGAGCCTTATGTACCAGCCGGTCATGTCGATGCCCGCGGGGACGCAGACTTCGATGAACTGGTTGTCGTTGTCGGCGCCGTGGCCGTCGTTCCAGTTGACCTCGTTGATCCACGCGCGGCCCGGGCTAACCGAGTCGAGAATCGTGTAGGGCGAGTAGGACGGGCTCGCCGGATCGGTCGCGCCGCTCGCCTTGTTGTGGTCGATCGGGTAGTACCAGTCGGGCTGCTCCCAGTTGTCGACCGTCTGCGTGTATTCCGTGCCGTCGCGCCCGTAGAACGTGGCCGTAAGCTGATACTGCACGACAACCCCGCCGCGCGACGACGGCTGGACGAGCGATTCGGGGCTGTCGCCCACCGAGCGGAATACGAGGTCCGCCGGGTCGCCCACCTGCTTGAGCGGGATCGCGTAGTTCCCGTTCGCCTTGGCGATCGACTCCCAGTTGCCGTAGCCCCAGACCGCCGGCGGCCGGCCGTCGTAGGAATCGGCCGAGTAGTAGGCGAGCGTCACGGTAACGCCCTTTTCAAGGTCGATCTCGTCCGCGAGCTGCCTGAGCGCCAGCTTGGCCTGCACGCCCCAGCTCTCGCCCGCCAGCGGCTGTTCGCTGCGGCTGTCGATATCGGCGATCGGCTCGCTGGACATGAGGTTCTGGCGGAACGGCGTCGCGTAGACGAAGCTCAGCGACGGCTGGACTTTTTCGGACACGGTGACCTCGTCGAGAATCACGCGGTCGTATTCGCCGGAGATCGTCGGGACCTCCAGCTTGACCGCCGCGTAGGTCTGGTTCGACGCCGTCCACGCATAGTCGGCGAAGACGCTGCTGTCGATCTTGAAATCAGCTATCTTTTCCCACCTCTCGCTTGTGGAGCTGGTCGAGCCGTAGAGCGTCACGAGTCCGGCGCCGGCCGTGACGGGCGTGTTGTTGGTGGAGTAGAGCCTGGCCGAGAACGTGACAGCGCCTACGCCGCGCTTCTGCCCGTAGGACTTGAACGTCGGCGAGTAGATCGCGGGATTGCCCGATTCAACCTTGACGATCTCGTCGACGGGCACCACGTCGTCCGTCGAATTGTTGAGCCCGCAGTCGAGGCCAGTGCCGTCCTCGCCGAGAAGCGAGGAGTCGTCGATGTTCATGCGGCGCTCGGTGTCGGCGCCGTCGCCGATGGTGCGGATGTTCCAGCCGCGCCACGCCCTGTCGGACAGCGCGGGCTCGTCGGTGACGGTCATGCCGGTTATGGTGATGCGCCCGTAGGCCGTGTTCTGCGTCTCGTTGGTCGCGGCGACGATCGCGGCCGCGACGACGTTGGTCGGCACGTAAAGACGGAAGACCCCGCGCACGGAATCGGCCTCGTTGTTGTGCCAGCCGAGGTAGACCGGCTTCGAGCCCGAGGTCCCGAGGTCCGCCGCCGTGTACTTCGCGAGCGTTATCCACGTCCCGACGGGTTCCGTCGCGGTCCCGGCGGCGACATCGGCGTAATCGACCGAGTCGACCGAGTTGTTGTAGCCGGTCGCGCCCGAAAGCGTCGCGCCGTTCACGGAGTTCGTCGCGACCTGGACCCAGATCTCGGCGTTCGCGTCCACGTTCTCGTAGGAGAACGCCACGCGCCCGAGACCGCCGAGGATGGGCGACCTAAGCGACATCGCCCTCGTGGCGACGCCGCGCGAAGGCTGCAGCACGAGCTGGTTCGCCTTGAGTGTCTTGTTGGTTTCGACGACGCCCTGCGTGTAGATGAACCGCCCGCTGTAGGCCTCGAGGCCGTCGAGGTCGGGCGCCTGCCACTGGTACTGCTTCACGTCGTCGACGACGACATCGGCGTTGTAGCCGCCTGTCGTGAGCTTGAGGTCCCACGTGCCGGTTATGTTGAGCGGCAGGTCGAACGACCCTGTGAAGCCGTAGCTCGAGATCTCCTTCTCGCCGTATTTCACCCAGTCGGCGCTCTGGGACGTCTTGGACTTGAGCCACAGCTCGACCGTCTGCTTGATGTCCGTCGGGGTGCGGATGCCCGTCCAGGCATAGTTGGCGCTGCCCTGGTTGAGCAGGTTCGTGTAGCACTGTGCGCGCCCGGCGACAAGCACCCACTTTTTATCCCGCAGCGAATCACGCAGGTCGTCGAAGGTGGAGGCATCGCCAAAAACGAGCCTGTTGGCCGACGGGTTGAAATACCGGCCGCCGGAACCTATGGACGTATTGCCGCCGGTCGATATGTCCGAAGTATACGCGGTCTTGTAGCACACCGGCGCCATGAACTCCGCCGGGCAGTCCTTCGACATCACGCCGTATGCACCGTACGTGAGAGGATTGGAACTGTCGGTGTAGACAAGGCCGCCGAAGCCGCCGCTGTCGCCGGAGAAGTTGGAGGCCGGGTTCGTGTCGACAACGGCCTTGCCGTTGGCCGAAAGGCCGCAGATGATCTTCGTCCCCGCGTTCGTGTTCTCGAGCGAGATGAACATGCCGTAATAAAGCTTGTTGTTGGCCGCGGCAGAGGAATCGTTCGACCACATCTTGCGCGTGTTGATGAAGTCCTGCGCGCAAAGGAGCGTAGGCTCCATGGTGCCGTTGTTCACAGACCACTTGTAGAGCGAGAGCCTCATGTTCGACCCAGAGTAGAGACGCTCTGCCCTGAACTCGTAGCAGCCGACCCAAGGCCAGTAGTAGCCTACAACCGAGACCGCCGCGCCTACGGCCATGTCGCCGAGCACCGTGTCGCTGCTGCACTTGCGGCTCATCGTCGCGGGAACGAAGAACATGTAGTTCTCCTTCCCCCCGGCGGCGGGATGCCAGCTTACGCCGTCGAACGTCATCGACTGGCCGAGCCTCGCCCTCAGGGAAACCTTCTCAAGGCCCTTGGGGCAGTTCGCCTTGGTGTAGACAAGCGAGCCATTGCCCCGGCCGATGAGCTTCGCGCCCATGCCGGACTTCTTCATCTGGTCGTCGGCCGAGCTGCCCGTGAGTTCCGTCGAGACGAACGAGAGGTTGTAGCCGTCCCACCGCGCCGGGGTTACATGGCTCTGGTAAACGACCTCCTTCGGGAAGCCGGGGTCGTTGTAGTTCGCGAGCGTGAAGGTTTCGTCCCAATCGCTGTTGCCCGACGAGAACACGCCCCATGTCTTGATATCGTCCGCTAGCGGATATGTCTTCATCGTCACGTCGTCGACGCCGTTCGTAGGCACGTTGACCTTGAACTGCGGGGCCTCCGCAGGGGTGTGGGCGTCGTTCCAATGGTTGAAGTCCTGATACTCCGCCCTCGCTACGCTCCACGTAAGGTAGTGCGTGTTGATCTTGACCTCCAGATAGTTGGAGATATGGTCCACCTCGAACGAAAGCGGATCGCCCCCCTCGCTTAGAAGCCCGTTGCCAGGCGGCGTGAACGCAGCGTCGGCGCCGTCGGCTACGCCCCAGTTCGTGACGTTCTCCTTGATCTCCCAAGGCGAGCCCGTGAGCTTGTTGATGCCCTTGAACGTGAACGTGCAGTTCCCCTCGGCGTTCGTCGGGATCACGATAAGCGCGCGCCACATGTCGTCCTCGATGAGCGCCATCGGGTATTCGTTCGTGAGCGCGCCCTGGGCGACAACCGAAACGCCCTCCCATTCGCTCGCGCCCTTCCTGAGGCGGAAGAACCAGTCCGTCCCCGTAGTCGGCAGGATCGTCGCCGAGTCAAGCCTGTTAGTGACATCCGTCACCTCTTCGCTGTAGGGGACGCCGAGATTCGTGCCGGAGTAGTCGACATACTTGTAAAACGGCGCCTGAAGCTGGGCCGTATAGTAGTATTCCACATCGCCTGCGACGGACGGGAGGTCGAGCGTCTGGGCCGACTCGAATGTCATCGGGTCGAGGTCCACATACTTCCAGTCGCCGAAGCGCTGGTTGAGGTAGCGCCAGCGGTACCACATCTGCGCCGCCGCGACGAAAGCCGTGGTGTCGGCGAGCGGATTGCCATCGTTCACGATGTACGCCGCCTTGGCGCGGCCCTTGAGCGTCGCGTCGCCTGCGGCAGGGTAGGGCGTGGAGGTCGAAAGCTCGTAGCCCATCATCGTCTTGCCGCGCTTCGCGGCGTCTCCCGCGTCGTAAAAGCCCGCCGTCCCAAGCTCTGCCCTCATCGGCGGATAGGAGACTATTATATTGTCGAGAAGGATCATGCCCGACTTATCGGCGTTTTCGCCAGTAGCCGTAGTACGACGAATCCTGAAGCGCAGGTGGCTCGCCTTGGCATAAACTTCGTTGCCAAGGGCGTTTAGCGGCACGACGACGCGGTAAAAGTTCTTCATCGTCTTGCCGTTCTTCACGGCGAGGGCAAGTTCGTTGGTAGGAGGGTCTAGACGGGAGAAGTCATCGGTCCCGTCACGAAGGTAGGGGATCACATTTACTTGGTGCCACGTGGTTTCGAGGTTGGCGTAGTAGTTGGTAACGCCGTCGGTTTCGTCCCACGAGTTTTCATCCGTCGGGAGAACGCTCTCGCCGTAAAGGAGGGCGTTTGTGGCGACCTCTACCACAAGCTTGTAGTTGTCGCCGGTCTCGGAGGCGCCGGCCGTCCAGCCGTTCACGGCGTCGAAGTATATCGTCCCCACGCCGTTCGTGAAACACTGCGAATACACCGCCGCGTCCTTGATATTACGCATTACGATCTGACCGGCTTCTGCGCGACGCGCACGAGCAATGCTCTCTACCGACGCGTCTGTTATTCTCACTGCCGTGCCTGATGTCGGCAGATAGTTCTGGTCATATTTGAGCTTGCTTACATTGGTGCTGCTGTAAGTGGCGGTATCGCCTTTGGAAAAAGTGTTTCCGTGACGGCAGTTGTCAAGATGCCAAAGGCGCGCGCCATAGTTTGCCGTCCAAAGCGTTGAACTTTGCCCGGCCCTGAGGTTAAAGTTCTCGTCGCTGAAATCCGCCTCCGGCTCAATCTGCCAGAAGGTGGGCGCGGTTGAGACGGTATCCACATATCCCTGATAGGAAATCGGGTAATCTTCGTGCGTATCCTTGTTCATCAAAAGCACGCGGCCAGAGTCGCCGCCATTGCCCTGAATGTCGCTGTAGGGGCTGTGGGCGTTGATCCTGAAAGTCACCTTGAAGTCGAGATATTCATACAGGTTGGTCTCTACGGGACTGCTCACCGCGCGGAAGACGCCGGTTCTGTCCCTGGGAATCTCGGAAATCTTCGAGTAAATGTTCGTCGGCGCGTTCACCTCGTATATCCAGTTGGTTACCGTGCCTGCGAAGAGTTCGCCGACATCCAGCGCGTTGTCTGTTGGATTATTTCCCTGATCCCAGTTTGTGGGCGTGATCGAGGGCTCGCGGACCCAGTAGTTGACAAGTTTGCCGTCGCGCTCCACAAGCCCGCGCGAAAGGAAGCTGTCGCTTGTCGCCGCAGCATATTCGGCCTTGGTGCGCGCGTAGAACTTGTTTATGTCGGCCTCTACAACACCCTTTCTAAGGCGGAATTCGTCATAGCAACCGTGAAGCGGCAGCTGGCTGCCTGTCCCGCTGGAGCTTCCGAACACTATCGGCAGCCCGTTGCCGTCGCTCGGCGCGTTCGCGGAGCCTGTATAATACTGCACCGTCCCGTTCGGAGTGTCTTTATTCAAGCCGTCCACCCAAAGCGTCGTCCCGTTATAGCAGACGGTTATGAACGCGAAGTCGCCGAGCTGGTCGAGACGGGTGTTCGACACAAGAGGATCTTTTCTCACGGATGCGCCCGCATTATCGCCCGATACGACAAGTTTCTTCGTGCCGTCGCCAGAACCGAATATGGCGACTTCCCAACCGCCTGCCGTGTTCCAGTCCTGCTTGCGCGATATTATCCTCGCGCTGTTGCCGGATATGTGCCCGTCGACGCGTATCCAGCCCGAAAAGACGAACGCGCCGCCCAGAGCCAGATCGTCCGATCCGTCCAAAACAAGGCGGTTGCCGCCGGTATACGACCCGGTGGAGTTGACGCGGGCGTTGCCGAAGACGCCGCTTGTGCTCGTCATCTGCGAGCGCCAGTCGGTCGGATGAGTTCCACGCGTCGGCACGGCGTCAAGCCCGTTGCCTGTAGCGTCCTTGGAGGCGGTTGCCGCGGCGGTGGCGCTTGTGATCGTTTCGTTGAAGTGCCAAACGCCCACATAGTCGGCCCAGACCTTTTCGGGCTTCGGCCCGGGCGCGATCTGTCCGTCACGGATGTTCCAGTACATCGTGAACTTCGTGCCGTTCTTAGCCGTCGGGAGGTTCACCCAGACAACCGACTCGCCGTTAATGTCCCATGTATCGACATCATAAGCGAGGAGGCTCCCGTCTTCGCCGACAAACGCGAGCGTAGCGCCGTTCTTGCCAAGCTCGTCGTAAATAATGCCCTTGGCTTTGTCTTCAGAGATCCTTACGGGGATCTGGAAGTTTGTATACTCATAGCCGCCCGTGATGCCGTCAACGGTTATCTCCATGCTGTTGCGAAAGACTTCCGCCGGGCTTTCCCAGAGAATGAAACCCGCCGTGGCCTCGGCTCCCAGCCAGTTTTCGGCCTCGGGAACGGACATCTTTACATACCACTGCCCCGCCGTTGTAGGGACCTCTGCCGTCCATTCGGTCTCTGCGGCTGTCGGCGAAGCGGCGTAGGTATACGTCGCCGATTTCAGACCCCAGGTTGCCTCTCCTACAAGTACAGGCGTTTCGGGCTTCTCGCCGACCTTCCAACCTTCGAGCGACACACTGCACTCGTTCGCGGCCTTCGCAATCGTCCAGCTGCCGCTTCTGTTCTCGCTCGACTGCGGCGAGACGTTCCAGACATAGTTCGTCGCGTCCGCCGGGTTGTCGAGGACGATTTCATAAGGGTACGTCCCGGCGCCCGTCGCGTTCGTGAAGCTCGCCTCGGTGAAATGATAGTGCTCGCCCGCCTCGAAAGCCACTTGATTCTTGTCTGTGTAGACAAGACCAGTCGGCGCGGCAGGCACGTCAACCGCCACCGGCGCGATGGACCACGAAAAAGTCTTCGGCTCCGTAGTACCGTCCGACCAACGGGTGTTGGCAGCATCCGTAAGACTTGCAGTGAGCGTATAATCACCAGCATTTGTCGCGCTCCAATCGCCCGAAAGCACATATCCGGCCCCTTCTTCGATCGCCTTCTGTTCAAGCCCGTTGTAGACAAACGCGCCGGGTGCCGCAGGAATCTCCACGCTGGCAGGCGAAATAGTCCAGTCGACATAGCGCGCCTCGGTGCCGCCGTTGTCCTTCCATGTAAAGCCATCGTTCGGCGTGACGGACGTACGGTATTCGCCGACATCGCGCTTTTCTACATCATCGCCGAGAGTATAGGCGACACTCGCCGCCACACCAGTGTGAAGCTCCCCGTCAAAGGTAAAGTTCTTTCCCTCCGGCGTGGAAATATATATCTCCAGCGCCTCGGTTATTCGAACTATAACGACGCCGTCCGCACCGGCGCCGCCGACACCCTCCGTTCCGTTCCCGCCGCCGCCGCTGCCGGTGTTGGCCCTGCCGTCCTCGGCTTCTGCGTTTGCAGAACCGCCCTTGCCGCCGACACTTATGCCGTCAACATAGTTGCCGCCCGGACGCTGAGCGCTACCTGTGGTGCGACCGCCGCCGCCACCGGCAGCGTAGACCTTCTGTTCAAATCCGCCGATATCGGTTGAAGCACCGTCGCCGCCTTGACTGTAACTGGAGTTCGATCGCTTGCCATCTCCATTGGCACCACCGCCGCCACCGCCATACTTTACCCTGTCGCCGTATCCACCAGCATGTCCTTGCCCAGCGACCTTTGGCTCGCCGCCTTCAACTCGTTTCCCGTTGTATGATGCGCCGCCGCCGCTGCCGCCGTCATGACCGGCCGATTCCGCGCCGCCGCCGCCGCCGCCATACACATGCGATATCTCTCCCTCGCCGTCTTTGGCAAAAATGGAATCCTGCCCGTCTTCACCCTCGGCAAGCGTCGTTTCTTCGGCGGCCTTGGGGCCGCCCGCGCCGACGGTAGCCGTGTAGGTGCCGCCCGAAAGAGCATACCCGGTCAATTCCAGGAAACCGCCCGCGCCGCCGCCGCCGCCCGCGCCCGCCGCTGTCGACTTGCTCGTGCCGCCTGCGCCGCCGCCGCCTACCGTAAGAATTCTGGCCGACGCCTTGACGGTGTCGGCTATGGTCAAAGTTCCGGGCGTCGCAGTTTCGGTGAACGTAAGGATAAGTTCGTCGTTGGCCCAGCTTTCCTCCGCGCCGGTCCATGTTATCTTGCCCTCGTCGACAAGGCTCTGAATGTCGGCCCTCGCCGGGACGAAACCGAGCGCGGCCAGCGCCGCAAGCGCCGCAAGCTTTTTCGACAGTGCGAAAGTCTCACGCAACGGTCTCATGCCCAAACCCCCTTTCATTCGTCGTTCGCCTCCATCTGGTCCGCATCCTTCGCCAGCTGGTAGCCCTGTTTGCCGAAGGCCACGTCAAGCCCCTCGCAGAGCGCGGCCGTCAAGTCCTGCAGGCTTAGCCCGGCTTCCGAATATACAAGCTTTTCCGTGTGGGCGTCGGCAAAGACGACATGCGCGCAGTAGTTGCGCTTGCCCGACTTGTGCACGAACCCTACCGTCTCGGCCTTGCCGTTCCAAGACGAATTGTAGCTGTTGCCGTTTATCGACGCTTTGTACTGCAGCGTGCAATCGGCCTCGGCGCCGCTCGGCTCGTCGAGACGCCTGCGCGTCGCGGGATCGATCGTCGGCAGCTCGGCGAACATGAGAGTGCGGTCGGCGCGCTTGAGCGCCCCGTACCGGCGCCCGGGATATATGCCCGACGCGACGGCCTTCGACCCCTGGCTGTAGTCGTAGCGGAAGTAAGCGTTCATCGCATAGCTCCAGAGCGGCGCCTTAAGCCCCGCCTCGCGACGCGAGAGGACATGCGCCGGACAGGTGTAGAGCTTTTTGTTGCGCCCACCCGAGACCCATATCGTCCCGTTGGTGAGCGCATACGTCTCGTCCTCGAGATTCCCGTTGCCGTAAAAGGGGCACTGTTCGGCCGATTTGTGGGAACTCGCTATCTGGTTGCCGTTGCTGTCTTCATACTGGCGCTTGTTGTCCAGCCAGCTTATCCAGCCGACCATCGGCCTGTAGAGCGTTTTGCCCTCAACCTCGTCGACGTCGATCGACTCCAGCGATCCCGCCAGCGGATAGTACCCGGTTTCCATCGCCTTGGAGTTCGCGGCCTGCGCGAGCTGCTTCATGTTCGTCAGGCAGTTCGCCGCCCGCGCCGATTCGGTCGCGCCGCCAAACGAGAGAACCATTATGCCGGCGAGCGTCGCGATGATGCCGATGACTACAAGAAGTTCGACAAGTGTAAAGCCGCGATGAAGATGAAAAGGCTTACGCGCCGCCATGGCATACGCCAGCGGCACGAGGTTTTTGCTCGTGTTCACAGTCATTTCGAAGACAGGCCCTTTCTTTGACCTTTTTTCCATTGCGTATCATACCAAATTCCGCCGCCCTGCGCAAGGGGAAAAGCGGCGGCAGAGCGAGACGGCGCTTGCGTCAGAGCAAAAGAAAGGGCCCGCGATTCCTCGCGAGCCCTCTCTTTTATTTGCGGCAGTCTCGTTACTTCGTCGGGCTTACCTTCACCTTGTAGAAGCCCGCGCCCTCGCCAGCACACGGAACAGGAATTGTCACATTACCGTCCTTATTGGCCTGAGCGCGATCACCCTCGGTTGCAAACGCACCCTCGCCAGTAAGTGCCGTGCCGTAGACCACCGAGTAGAAGAACCCAGGCACGGCACCGGTGATGGACGCCGCTGTCGCACCAGCGGCGGCGGCAGACAAGACCTTGTCAAGCTCATCGACTTCGGCATCGGCGCTCGTCTTCGCCGCAGCCTCGCCATCAGCGGTGAACACGACCGAGACTTTGTTGCCATCGGCCTTGGCCTTGACATTGTCGTAGTAGGTGTTGGCGATGCCTTCCGGCGCCGCGATGTACTTGGCCTTGTCCGCGTTAATCGCGTCAGCGGCGGCGGTGGCGGCATCTGCATCCTTGAACTCAGCAGTTCCACCATTTGCAGGATTGACAGGATCAACCGACGGGGTCGGCGGCACAACAGCCGTCCAAGTAGCGACAAGCGTGATGTCGTCCATGACTTGTGCAGCAAAGTCGTAGGTCTGACCAGCAAGCGTCCATCCCGCAAAGGTGTAATTGTCCTTGGTCGGTGCCGTCGGCTCGGTAGCCGTATTCCCATAATTCACGTTCTGCGCGGGTATCATGGTTGTATCGCCATCGACATCGAACGTCACCGTGTAGGTGTTGATCGAATAGGTCGCCGTGTAAGTCGTATTTGACGTTACGGCCACAATCGCAGGCTCCCAACCCGTAAATGTGTAACCAGTCCTGGTCGGATTTTCCTCCGGGGCGGTGGGCATTACGCCTTTTTTAACATCGCCAGACGCAATCCCCGTACCATCATAATCAACGAACGTCACCGTGTACTTGACTTCGCCACCAGCGTTCACCACCCAGTAATCGCCTTCCTTGACAGGCACAACCCCGTCCATTGATGCAGACGGAATGGCGCAAGCATCGCCATTGCTGTTGCTTTCGGCATCAAACTTGCCCTTATACACTTTAGTCACAGCATTAGCGATAAACCCGTCAACGGTGACAAAGCCGCCACTCGTGTCACCGATAACAAGTGTGCCTTTGTTGTTAACGACAATCTTCTCAGAGGTTTCCGTCCCCTCTTCATAATTGACAGACAAGCAACCATCCGCTACGGCGGAGTTGATAATTGTCAACGAGGCACCGCTCTTAACCGTAAACAGAGCGTCATTCTCTGGGCCAGTAAGCGTGTTACCCGCCAAATCAAGCACCACATTTCCTGTTACACTGACATAAGCACCTTCAATAGTGTAATTGTCGGCCATGACAATCGTTCCATTTTCCGCATCCTTTATTGCGTCAGCAAGGGTTGCATAGCCAACTGTCTTGCCATCCGCCGTAATAGTGAACATATCGCAGACGGCGGAAATTGTTGCCTCGGGAGCATTGCCGGTAACGGTGAACACAAGCTCGTCAATCGAGCCGTCTTTCTCACCGCTCAACGCGGCATTCTTGTAGCCATCGGCGTATGTCACATCGCCGACTGTGACTATCGTGACGCCAGGATTGAGCTTAAGAGTGACGAATCCATCCGTGAAGTCGCTGTCGCTGTATGAAGTGCCGTTGAGCTTGAAGCCCTTAATGCCGGCACCGACATTGAGCGTGAATATTACATCGCTTGCCGCAAAGTCCGGCGCAACATCGGTAAACGAAACATCGTCGATCCCGCCGGTACCGGAGAAGCTTACAGCCTGAAGCGTCTGGTAATCATCCCAGTTTGAGCTACGACGGCTCGGTAGAACCGCGTTCTCGAACTTACCAGCGACCGTGTTGAGCGTAAGGGCTCCTTTGTCGGCAATCACGGCTCCATCCTCGCGTTCAAGGGCAGTACCGTTAACAAAGACAACGAAGCCGGCATGATCGCCTCCAATATCGCTGATAGCTTTCACTGTAAGACGGTGCCACGCCGAGAAGTCGAAGTTGTTGGTAGGCGCCGTCATTACATAGTTTGTCGAGGTAACGTTATTGGAGGTAACATACCCCGCCTGGACGACGAAGTTCGTCCCCGCAGGGGTCTCCTGCGCCCAGATGGCAAGTTTGGCGGCCGTGTCACTCGTGCCCATCGTCTCGGTCGAATCGGCCGAAACAGCTGTGAACTTGACGAGAGTGTCAAGGTAAAGGCCGTTGCCGATAGCCTTGGCCTCCTCCGTAGTTTCAACGAAGCGCTTAAGCGGATCCGACGCGGACGCGCTCGCAATCGCGAGGAAGTTCGACTGCGATACATTTTTGTCGACAAAGTAGGCCGGACGTGTCGAGTACGCGGTCTCGCCGCTATCCGCATACGATGTTACCGAGGCTTCAAGATTGGATGGATTGTTCCAGTACGTGCCAGGAAAGAGCTCGCCAGGCTCCTCGAACCCTGTACCGTTGGAAAACGCGAACGCGCCGAACGCGAACGCCGCTACCCCCGTCATTATCAGTAGTTTTTTCATGTGTTTCCTCCTTTGTTAGATTGTCCTTCGCCCGCGCCTCTCCCGCGCAGACATGAACATAATACCATATTCCGCGTGAAAGCGCAAGAGGGGTCGTGCAAAAAAGTTTTTGTCACCCGTTCAGGTTATCCGCCGCATTTCCCGCGAAAGCGCGGCATTCAATCCGCAGCCTGCACCCTTATCCCGGATTTTGAGATTTTGAGGAACAGGAGAAGAAGTAGGATGCGCTTGCGCGCGACCACGAAAGCCGCCGTCGCGGTCGATCACCTTGCGGCAATAGGCGTCCGTCGCGGCGCGTCGGCTTGGACGGCAGGCCGTCCGCCGCGCGCCGCTTGTCCGCCACCCTTCGGGCACGACCGCTCGGCGGACACGAAAAGCCCCTTCGGGCAACACGAAAACGCCTGCTTCGCAGGCTGCACAAAGCCGTCAATCC
>OCTX012273546.1_pt1 | contig 25697 bp, 24 predicted proteins | sample 1539691 | NCBI WGS metagenome assembly OCTX01 (sample SAMN02144231, study PRJEB22623) | gut metagenome | biome: sheep rumen | host: Ovis aries | place: New Zealand
AAAAGCTAATGATGGTAAGAAATGTAATGAGGAGCAAAGATTATATGAAGATTGTTTAACTAAAGTAAATCCTGAGAACATAGCAGTTTCAGTAATCGCTTCATATGAATTTGATGGAGACATCAGTTATACCCCAGCACTAGAAAATCCTAGAGTTTTTGTATGGAGATCTAATAAACAGGAATTAGTATTGCCAATGGTAATTGCAAAAATCCTTGAAGAATGAACTCGTGAGAATAATCGAAAAGAAAAATATGATGCATTCCTTGGATTGAAAGGATTGTCAATGAAGACTTCTACAGCATTAATTAAAGAAGTTTTGTCTCAGAATTTCATAACTAATTCTGATGAAATTGAAAATTATCGTCGGGATTTTGATGATGCTAGAGTGGGATATATTGATGATACATATTATTTCTTAGTTTGATGATTTGCTGGATTCTTGAATAAGGATGGTAAAGTAGCTACTTTATGATCTATGTAATAATATATTAAATACATAATTAAAAGGCTGACTTTAATGTTAGCCTTTTTTATGGAAATAAAAAATATCTCCCCTCCAAGGAGACGAGATATTTTTCCCTGTTTAGCCTTTTTTGTGAAAAAGGTGATTAATTTGTAATAAAATAAATTAGAATTGCAAGAGATTTTTTATACCTAGATGCTGGTTATTACCTATTATTATTAAAATATATCTATTCATTAAATAAATCATCTGCAAATTTTTCATCGCCCACATCAATATTTTTATCAAAATCTGGCTTTTTATCTAATAAATCGTGGACTTTTTGTAAGTATTTATCATCTACATGTGTATAAATTTGTGTAGTTTGTATTGATGAATGTCAGAGTAAAGCCTGCACTGAACGTATATCTGCTCATCTACGCAAAAGTGATGTAGCAAATGAATGACGTAATGTATGCGGTGTTACTTTTTCGGTTATTCAGGCTAATTCTGCATATTTTTTAACTAAACTTTCTACACTATTTCTAGACAGAGGTTGACCGTAACTATTAGGAGAAAGTGAAATGAATAAAAATTCTGAATCATCTGAGCGAGAAAGAATATATTTCTTGAGTTTTTCTTTTGCATCTTGAGTTAGAAAAACTGAACGTAATTTAGAGCCTTTTCAGATGACTGAAAACTGACTCTCACTGAGCCTTATATCTTTGGTTTTTAATGTAATTAATTCTGTAACACGAAGTCATGTCCCATATAGTGTAGCTAAAATCGCTTTATCACGTGCAATTTTTAATGGATTTTTTTCAAAAATTCAAGGGGCATCTAGTATATCCTGGATTTGCTCTTCTGAAAGATATGAAACCCTTCTGGGTGGAATTTTAGCTAAATCAATTTTTTCTGGAGATAAAGTTTCTACATCATTGCGAAGCATAAATTTAAAAAATGATCTTAGACCGACTGCATGATAATTCACTGTTTTAGGACTGAGACCTTGTTTAATTAAATATGTTCTAAAATCTTGAATATGCATCATCTTAATTTCACTGGCGTCTATATCTCAAACGTAATCAATAAAACGATTAACCCAAAGTGAATAATTTTCAATCGTTTTTGGAGATGCATTTTTGGTATATTGTAGATAATTTATAAATCTTTCTAAATGAGAGCTCAATGTATTGAAAAAAGAATATCATTGTTTTTTATCGCTTAAATTCAGCTTTTTAAACTTCATATCTTTTTACTGACAAAAAAATTAAAGATTAACTTTATTCTAATATGTAAGGAATTTAATAATCCTTACAACAAATTTTTTATGAAATATAAAATCGATTCTGATTTTATGACTATGTTCTAAAATTCTCTTTGTGTAAATAATCTTTTAACTTTTATTATTATTCAAAATCGTAGTAATAATTATCATTTTCGTAAGATTCCGTATAACTATCTCAACCAAGATACTCTTCCATTTTGGTTAATATTTTATCAATTTTTGATTTAAATGATGAAAAACTTTCTTCATCTAGTGATTCTCCGTTTTGGATTTGTTCTTGGTAATCATCACAGAGATTCATCGCTTGAAGTGAATATTTTATAAGTTTCTTATCCTGCATTTCATCTCATTGAGTATGATATATTTCTGCTTGTGATTTATAATCTGAGATAATCGGTAAAACGTCTCAAATTTCAAGTTCTTGTGTTTTATTTTCATTATCTTCTTCACTAAAAACATATGGTTCCACATCTCATCACTCAGAATCCCAATAATTATCATATGATGTACTACTGCTACTTTCATCATCCCAATCTACATCTGGGAAATCATCTTGAATCGTTACTTTGCTTTCATGAACTGATGTGTCTCATTGAAAATCTTCTTCTATTCTTTCATCTATATTTGAGTCTTCTTCTATATCTTCTGGCAAATCTGCCACTTGGTGATCATCCACAAATTCTTCTACAATTTGACCTGTATCTACTACATTTCATGAATTTTTGTTTGATGAGCCTAATGGAGAAATTATTACAGCAAATCCTGCTAGTAAAAACAATCCAACTCAAGCGATAACTCATATTAATTTTTTATTACCAAACAATCATTTATTGTCTGAAACATTGATTGGTACTGCTTTTGAGTTATCTGCATATTGCGGATTATTATTTAATTCTGTATCTAAAATTTGATCTAATGACAAAGTAGAAATTTGTTGAATCGCAGTTTGATCTGTATTTTCTATTTGATTTGTATCACTAGTTATATTATTTTCCTCTGGTACTACATTGTTTTCTGAATTGTTAGATTCTTCTATATTTTCATTAGAAATTTCATTTCCATTAGAATTAGAATTATCATTTCCATTTTCTAATCCATTTCAATCAGCATAATTATAATCTAAAGTAAAACTTTGATTTTCTGTGTCACTACCTATTAAATTTTGGGATTCTTCAGCTATGTTGTTGCTTTCATTATTCTCTGCCTCAAAACCAACATTTTCTTGTATATTGTTTAATCCTTGACTTGCCTCCAAAGATTCATTATTCTCCGTCTCTACGGTATTATTTTCTGGTTCCATTCTCGTAAAATCAATAGAAGAATTTCATAATAAATCTCAAATTTCTGGTTGATTCAATGGTTCTTGTGAAATATCCATCGTATAATTTAAATCATTGTTTGTAACATTCTCTTCCAAATCTGATGCATTTCATTGATTTGTATCATTTTCATCTTCTCAAAAATTATCAGAATTTTCATTACCAAAACTTTCATCACTAATATCAGAATTATTAAAGATTCCTGAATCAACATAGGTATCATGATTTTCTTCATTTGCATATTTTCATTCATTCAAATTTAAGTTATCGTCATTTTGAGTGACTTCTCAAAAATCTTTACCATCATCTGATAAAAATATTTCGTTATCAGTACGATCTTTTGCTTCATCTTTCGAATTTTCATCTATTGAGAAATTTGAATCTTCATTATTAATTTCGTTTTCTAACTCTGGATTTTCATCTAATGAAATATTATAATCATTGTCTCCCGCTTCTTCTTCATTATCTCCCATTTCTTCGTTATTATCTTCTATTTCTTCGTTATTGTCTTCTATTTCTTCATTATTATCTTCTATTTCTTCGTTATTGTCTTCTATTTCTTCGTTATTATCTTCTATTTCTTCGTTATTGTCTTCTATTTCTTCGTTATTATCTTCTATTTCTTCGTTATTATCTTCTATTTCTTCGTTATTGTCTTCTATTTCTTCGTTATTATCTCCCATTTCTTCGTTATTATCTTCTATTTCTTCGTTATTGTCTTCTATTTCTTCGTTATTGTCTTCTATTTCTTCGTTATTGTCTTCTATTTCTTCGTTATTATCTAATGAAATGTCGAAATCACCACTAGATTCCTCTTTCCCAATATTATCTTCTTGAACTTCATCATTAGGTTCTGATTTATCTTCTATTTCATCAAAAAGATTATCATTAAAATCTGCATCTATTCAACTCTCTTCTTGCTGTTTTTCTTCTTCTAAATCATTAATTTCTACTTCTGAAATTTTATCATCTTGTTCAACTTTCCCATCTCAAAAATCTAACACAAAATCATCTCAAGATGGATTTATTGTAGTTTGATTATTTTGTGAAGTTTGAGTCACTCATGCTGGATTTGTATTTTCATCAGGCATTTTTTCAAAATTAGTCTATAAATCATTTACAATTATATTCAAAATGTCAAATAATGCAAAAAATCGACCACTTTTTTAAACAAAAAAAATCAGGCTTTATTGCCTGAAATCCAACCAAGAAGGGCGGGGATTGAACCCACATTTCCGGCTTCGGAGACCAGCGTGCTACCATTGCACCACCTTCTTATTTTTTTATCGTATCAATAACTAAAAATTATCACATATTTCTTGCAATTACAGCTCATCGAAAATCCAAATCACTTCTTTCACTATGTATTGTCTTCGCTAATTCTGACAATGTCGAACCTGTTGTAGTTACATCATCGATAAGCAAAACAGTGCTTCAATTTGGTAATTTTGATAAATCTTCAATATGAAATACTCATTTTAGATTTTTCTTTCTCTCTTCACGATTCAAATGTAATTGAGAAATTGTATAGCTCTTTTTGGAAGCCAGTTTTAACATAGGAATTCAAAGTTCGTTTGCAAGCGATTTTGCCAATAGTTCAGACTGATTGTATCACTTCTCATAGTATTGTCTCCTCCAATGAGATGGAATATATGAAATAAAAAGCTGATTATTTTCAAATTTTGATTTTAATTGTTGGTTCGTATACACTAATAAAGCCAATCTTTGTGCTAAAAATGAAATCACATCCTTTTTATGAGCAAATTTTGCTTTGAGAATTAGTTTTTTTGCCACTCATTTATATGCGAATCAAATAATAATTCATTTTAATACTTGGTTTTCTGAACAAGATTTGCAAACTTTAAAATCTGAGGATTTTTGGTGACAAAATGGACATATTTCTGGATGTGCATAAAGTTCTTTTTTACATTCTTGACATAAATAATCTCATTTTTTTCAACATCATGCACATGTACGTGGGAATATGAAATCTAATAACATAGCCCTGAATCAGATTTAAAATTTAATTGAAAAAGCGAATCTTTTAATCAAGATCCGCCTTTTTCAAATACTATTTAACTGAAATGATTTTTACGTTTTTTCTTTCATTATTTAATCTCATTTTTGCAGTGTCTCATGCTTTTTTACCTCTAATTGCTTGTCAGACTGGAGAATCAAATGAAATAAGAGTTTCTCCATGTTGATATTTCACTTCTCATGTTCAAACAATTGTTACTTCATGAGGATCATCATCTTCAATTTGAACGATAACTTTTGATCAGAATCAAACTGTTTTTACTCCTGATTTCTTGTCTGAATCTATAATCTCTACTCCATCAATTAGTTCTTCAATCTGCTTAATCCTTGAATTTATAAGGTCTTTTTCCTCAAGAGCATTTTTATAATCAAAGTTTTCTGAAAGATCTCATAATTCCTTTGCGTCTGCTATTTGTTCTAACACAGCAGGAAGTTTATCTTGTTTAAGTTCCTGTAATTCTGCGATTAGTTTTTCATATCATTCCCTACTGATTGTTTTAGTTGCTTCTGCCATAATAATTTAAACAAAAATAAAATGTTTTTTAATTTTTTGTACTATTTATTGAATAATTTTCCCCAGAATCCAAGAATATGTCTTTTCCATTTATCAAATGCATGAGAAATTAGGTCTGTCGCAACCTTAAATCCTTGATGAGAACTTACAACAAATTTATCTCAATCTGAAACGAATACAAAATCAGATTCATATTTTCACTGTTTGTTTTTTATAATAGTATATTCTATAGTTACTTTTGCATCAGCGTTTTTTGCATAAATTTTCTTTAAGATTGCCTGTGATTTATTCGTAATTTGGTATTGTACCAATTTTTTGATGTCAGCTTGCATAACTTCGGACACATCCACAAATCTCTCTTTAAGTTCTGTGACATTTAATGTACTTTCTGCCATTTTATTTAGAATAGTAAGTAAAAAAGCTTAACTACAACAGTAATAGATAAAAGTATTCAAAATTCAATGGAAAATCTAGTTTAAAATTTATTTTTTATGTATGAGTTTATATCACTCCTTCACTCCAGCTAGCAATCATTTTATGATTTTGAATCTATCTTTCCCTCAAAACAAAATTGCTTTTGTACTTAATCGAAGTATACACCCTGGCAATCAGCATATATAGAATTGAAAAAGCTGTTTTTTATTTCAGTGTTTTTTTGTAAATAAAAATCGATTTCTTGATTTCTGTTTTGCTTGTGAATACGATCATATTCGAGCTTGCTCAAGCCTAGTTTTATCTCTTTCGTGGTGACTTACTTTCAAATCTGAAAATACTCGTAGCTGAATTCATTGTTCATGTAGAGATAAGGTATAGTCCAAGTCCTCACTAATTCGTGCGATTTTTTCATCATATTTTGCTTTACCAATGGTAGAGGATTTACTAAAAATTCAGTTTCAACTGAACATTTGTATCTGAGCTTTTCTTTTTCAATTTAACAAATGGAGAACTGGGCGAGATTGCCGATAGTTAAAGTATGAAAATCATTGATTTTGAATTTGACCAGTATCTCTATAATACAAACTAGGTAAAATCACACACTCAGACTTAGTTTTTTCTGTAAGCTCTTCTCGTTTTTTTAGGCATTTTTCTAGAAATTTTGAATCAACTTCATTATCATCATCAAATAATTGAATAAATTCACCTTTCGCTTTTTTAATCCCAAAATTACGCACATAGCTGGCTCATCATCTATGATTTGGATTAAATTCACTATTATTGTTTGTAAAAAAACTTGTATGTTTTATGATTTCTAAATTCTGTTTCTCAAAAAAAGAAAAAAAATCTAATTCTTCTTTTTCTGTAAAATTTCTATCACAAACTATATTTACATCAAAATCTTTAAATGTTTGCAAATCTAACATTTTAAGAAATTTTAACAATAACGTTAAATCTCTTGCTCTTGAGCCACAAACTACAGATATTTTCATTGTTAAAATTTGATATAAATGTATACCTATCCTAATTATCCATATTTTTGAAATTTTCAAGTAAAAAAGTCTTCATAGAGAAGACTTATTTTTAGTATTATTAACTATGATTATTTGCATAGATTTGCATCATTCATCATTCTTCGAATTTCAAATAATTTAATCATCTTATCATAATTTGACATACCATTATACGATTCTTGTAAAGATGCGAATAATGATTGTAATTCCAATAAAGATGATACATTTGAATATTCACGATTTTGTCATAATAAACTTATTGCATTATCCACATATTGTGCTGCCGTATCTGGAGATATCTTTTGGTCCGAATTGTTTCAAAAACACAATTTTCATAGCATTGAACTAGCTTCTTCTAGTTCCGAATCTAATATATTTCTTCCATATGCATTAAATGTGATTCTTCATTCATATTCCTCTTCCTTATTGTTCAAGAAACTAGAATTTGAGTATTTTTCGAATCCAAAGCTTGTAATTGCTATTGCAGGTGGTAAATCTTTTAAAAATTCTAACAATCCTGATGTTCTACTTCATTTGCTTTCTAATCAAATTCTATATGCTAAGTATGGTAAATTTCTGTATTTTTCTCTAAAATTATACAAACATTTTTGATCTAATTCTCATCTACACAAAGCACTATTCTTTATAGCTTTTTCTATTACAGAATCATCTACTAATTGACCTATATTTTGTCCAATTCCTCATCAATTTATCCAATGATAAAGATTATATCCAATTACTCTATCTCTATATTTTGAAAGGTCTTCTTCCGACATATCTCAAAGGTTATTAGCAAACTCCCAGCTAGAGCTTGATGAAAACTCTTTTAAATATTCTTGCATGTACTTATCTATCAACTCTTTTTTATCTTCTCTAATAGCATTTAACAAATAGAAGAAAAACTCGTTTAATAATGCTATATTATTTTGATTTGATGTCATAGAAAGCTTGTTTACTAATAACAAGAATGAACGTTTATTTGGGGAAGAAAATGAAATTGTAATTGGGATATAAAAATAGTCTGAATTTCACTCTAGTACAGTTTTCTCTCATACGGTAATTTGATTTATTGTGTTATAATCAGCGTCATTTCATACATATTTCGCAAAATCGCTCCAATATTGTATCAAGTACAAATCTTGAAACTTATCTGATTCCAAATATTTTTGTCACAAAACCGACATATTGAAATTTTTTGTATATGGGTCTTTCCATATATTTAATGACGGTAAATATATATTTTGTAATAATACTTCATAATAATTTCTTTGTGTTTGTTTAAATGTCTCATTTTCAGATAAACCTTCATCAATCCTATTGTTAACTGAAATAATGGAATTAATTGTATCCAAACTATCTCATTCTGTATATGATGATAATTTTTCATTATTTGGTTTAACAATATTGTAAGATGAAAGATTTTTCAATTCGTCCGCACGACTATTTATATTTGAATACTCATCAAATACAACCTTTCAATAATAGATAGCTCAACAAATAACAACTACTGCAACCCATACAGAAATAATCGAATCTTTATGCGTAAGGTGAAATGCAGTAGTGTGATGTTGATTATTTTCTCATCATCCAATCTTCAAAGACTTTTGGAATCGTCATTTAATTTTGGATAGAATACTATGTTGCTCATTATTCTCATCTGTTCATGGTACTGTAACCTGATTTTCATTTGCCATGTTAATAATAAATAGAAATATAAAATTTTAATTTTTTAATCTATTGCATCAAATTCTGCAGCTTCATCTTGGCTGGATTCATCATTAATGTCTATGGGAGCCTCTTCTAAATCTGATTTTTCTTTCGTTTGATAATTTTCATTAATTTCTTCATCGATAATATTTAGACTTTCTTCATCTATATTTTCAGATTTTTCTCTAATTCATCTATCTGATAATAATTTTTTCATGCTATCTATATCAATATAATCAAAAATTTCTCTTTCTGTGTTTTTCTGGATTGGAACCGTAAAATCCATAGTTGAATAATTCACCGGTCTTGAAATTCCTCATTGAGTCAAAGTTCTTGTGTTTACATTTATTTCTTTTGTGTTTATTTCTGCTCAAATAATAAAACTAGACTGCTTAAGTAAATTAATAATACTTGTTAAAATGAATATATTTGGATTTTTCTTTCCTTGAGCCATTAGTGCTTTTTCATCTTCTTGGTTTGTATAGACTTCAACGTTGAATTTTATATTTTTGTCTTCTGCATTAAATCAGTTGAATGTAATTGAGAATAGTGTTGTATCTGCCTTCTCAAGCAGCTGACTAATTGCATTCATAGCATTTTTGAATAATCTAATATCGATAGAATTATCTTTTGCTATTTGATAATATAAATCCAGATCTCATATAGCATCACAATTTGCATTAACCTCAAATGGATTTAAGTAACACATATATACGTATGAAGATATATCTTTTTCTCATCTTGAACTAAGCACTTCAAAAAGCTTACGAAGACTTTCTGTGTTTGCTCAACTCACTCTTATCATTTCCGAAATCGTTGACAGAGCACTATTCATGTACAAAAAAACTCTTGTTGCTGTAGAGAACTTGATAACCTCAAGTGCATTTAGAGATCTTTGTATTGTGTCTATTGCCTGATCTTCAGAAAGTAAACTTCCTAACTCTTCTGGCAAGAATCACTGCTTAGCTATGTCTTGTTTTAAATTTTCTGCCTTTATGGCATTATCTTCTGTTGTACGTATCAAATCTGATACATAATTTGAAAGTAAATCTTTCTTTTCTATATAATCTATATCTGTTGCGTTTATAATTTCGTTCACTTTTTCAGCCTCATTCCTAGATCATACAATTGGAGATTCGTAGGTATTATTACTTCACATCAAACCTTTCACTCGCTTATATTTATCTTTATATTTATTAATATATTCCTGTTCTTTTACATCTGGGTTTGGATTGCTACTTTTTTTTATATATGTACTAAATAAATAAAGAACAACTATAACTAAAATTCCTAATAATATTAAAACAGAAGAAATAAAAAATCGTCTTAAATATTTTCATAGATTATCTTCATCTTTTAATACATTTTTCTTTATCTGAACATTATTTCAAGATTCCAAAAATGTTGTTTCATCGATAATATTCGATCTTTGTGTTGGTGATTCTGAAATCAAATCATCTGTACTAGCCTCATTTTCTGATGGAATACGCTCATCTAATACATCATCTACATCAAAACCTTCCAAAGATTCTCCATCCAAATCAAGTGAAGATAAATCTTCTATATCTACATTTCATTCTAAGTTTAAATCTTTTTCTGACATTTTGTTTTTATATAAATAAAAAGTCTTCATTGGTAATTATATTCAGAAATGTTTCAAAAGTCAAAAAAAATCAGACTTTTTATGTTTTTTCTTTATAAATCAAAATTTTGTCAATTAGATAAAATACAGCATTGCATATTTCAAAAGAATTCATATAAAATTATTGTAAGAATTTATCGATTTTGGCGTTATGGGGAATAAAATTTATGATATGATAATACTTTGAGCATGAGCAGCAGGACTTTTTTGTGTAAATAAAATAAATGGATGAAAATCTATCTTAATTTTGGAAAAATCTGACTCTCCTGCTCAAAAATTATTATTATCTGCTAAATGAAGGTGAAATATAACTAATCTAGACATAAATCCAAAAAAGGATTATTCAACAGATGAGCCAGATTTCGTAAAATCTGCTTTTGATAAATATTGAGTAAAAGATTTTTTGAAATTTTTGGATAATGAGTGAATCGAAATCAAAGAAGAAAACAATGGAAGGGTTTTATTAAAATCCGGTAAAGTAAAAGATTTTCATGAAAGATTATTACAGCTTGTTACAGACAAATGAGTGGAAATAAAGTATAACTCAGAATTTTTAACCGCAAAAAAGATGGATAATACTTTTGAAATAAAAACGAATGATTGAATTTATAAAACGAGAAAGTTTATAATTGCCACATGATGACCAAGTTTCCCTCAATTATGAGCCAGCTCTGTTGCTATAGACATAGCTCAAAGTTTTTGACTAAAAATTACACCATACTACCCTGCTTTAGTTGGATTTGAAACAAAACAAGATTTCTCCTTACTTTCATGATCTTCAGTAATCAGTGATTTAAAATTGCTTAAATGAGAGAATGTGATTTATGAAGAGTTGTGACCAATTTTATTTACACATTGGTGAATTTCTGGTCCTGCTGTTTTCAATGCTTCACTATTTATGAGAGAATCGCCTACTAGAACGAAATATATGGTAAAAATGAAAGTTACAGACAAAGAAATCACGAAGAGACTCTTGGCCTTCTTATGATTTCACACGAATAAACTAAAAGAATATATTATTTCATCTGATATTGTACATGTTCGTTGATTAGATGAAGCAAAAGTCTGTTGATGATGAGTAAAAACTAAAAATCTAAACGATAATTTTGAATGTAAAAACGTTCCATGACTTTATTTCATCTGAGAATGTGTAGACGTAACATGAAAAACCTGATGATTTAATTTACAACGATGCTGGACTAGTGGAGCCATCTGTGCTAATGGAATTAATGAAAATGAAAAATAAGTCAGAATTTTAACTTGTTTTTTTGGTAATAAATTGATATATTACATTTACTACGCTCCTGTAGTTCAATGGATAGAATAGGCCCGTCCTAAGGGTTAGATGCTGGTTCGATTCCGGCCAGGAGTAAATATATAAAACAAATTAAAGTTTTGCTCACAAAGTAAGGCTTTTTTATATTAAGATAAATTTCCTCTACTTTCTTCAATTATTGAATTTAATTTCTTTGCCAAACGCTTAGGATCTGGAATATAATGTAATTCTAAAACTTTTCATCATTTAGCATCTAGATCTCCGTCAGTATGTATAAATATGTTTCAATACTGTAATAAAGCTCACGCTAATCATTCTTTTGAATCTTGAATCACTCTAATAGCAGGAGTAGAAATATTCATAGTTTTTGTATTAAAGAATCACTTTTGATTATAAGCAGTAAAAGAATCTTTCGTACATATATCAAAATTCATTTCATATTCCATAATCCAGTACATAACTCTGTTAACAATCAGTATGAATATAAAATCTAATATTAAACCTCATACTGTTACAGCGATACTTCACATTCATGTACTTTTAATCACAATAAAGGGAATCGTAGCGTTAAATAAAAATACTAAAACATGTGCTCAAAAAGTTAAAAGAGTACGTTTCAGAAATTTTTCAAATTTTACTTGCTTACGTTTAGCTATTCTAATCGTATCTATATATTTTTTGGATGCTTTTATTTGTCATATTATATTTCTCATTATTCAATATATCGCGAAAATACTCCACGACAATGTCGTATATACATAAAATATTGTTAAAATTCGAAAAATTATTTTATGTTCATCAAATAGGTGTGAATATATTATATACAATAGGACTCACAACAACACAATAGAAATGAATATTAGTAATAACGGCCAAACTAATTTAATTCGATGTCTTTTTATCAAAATCACATTTCATTCTCCATACTTATCTACTGCTTCCAATAGTTATTCAGCATCTAATCTAGTATCTAATGACTTTAAGATTTTCATTTATTTACAAAAAATTAGTAAATTCTGATTATAAATTACCGACAGAATAAAAAAATTACATTAAATATCAATTCTTTTGTAATATTTTCTACCAAGAAGTATAAAAAACCCTTTACACAATACTATCAGCATCCCAATTAATCTTGAATCATTTGGCATTCAGATTTAGTTTTGTATAAACTACATCCATAAAATTTCTGACTTCTTTTCATTTTAAAATTATATTATAACGATATTTTCCAAACATTTTATAAATAAGCGGAGGCGTAGAATAAATCTCCAAATCGTTCATTTGATATTTCTGTGCGAGATATAGAAGCTCTTTATAAAGCTGATCCACCTTATTGAAAACTTTTTCTTCAATCTCATTTTTGTATAAAATCACGCACAGATCCGCATATGGCGGATATTTATTCATCTCACGAAAACTATTTTCTTCTTCTCGAAAATGCTTTTCATCCATTCTACATGCATTACGAATGGAATATTGCATAGGATTAAATGTTTGAACTATAAAATTTTTGCAATCATACTTTGAAAAGCATTCGTATAGTAAATGAAAATTTTTTTCTCATACATTAAAATCAGGGATGTTTAATCATAAATCTGCATTCAAAAATATAATCATATCCAGTGGATATTTCTTAATTGGTTGACTCAAAAGACTAGTTCAAATCACAATTTGTGGTTGTTTTTCCTTGATCTGGTCAATCAGTTTTTTTACTTTTGTGGGAGAATTTGCATGGTCTGAATCCACTATCAAAGTTTTAGCTTTATATTCATTCTGAACATGTTCAGCTACTTGCTGAGTTCAAAGTCCATATGTTTTAACTGAAATTTTTCAACATTTACGACAAGTCGTAGAAAAATTATATTGCATTTTACAGATATGGCATAGTCACATCAATTCTCAATTTGCCTGCTGATGGTAAGAAATCGGCACGGAACATCTTTCACAGTAAGGAATATGCCCACATTTCGTACAAATCATTCATGGGGCATATCATTTTTTATTTACAATAATTCAGATTTTTTTTTTCTGATGTAATTGTTTTTCTATAGCTGATTTTACGAGCTGCGAAAAATGGTAGTCTAGCTCTCTAGTCATATCTACAAGAAATATTGATTTATCTTTATGCTTAAATTGTTCGTAATTCATTAGCCAGATTTTTATTGTTTGATATAATAAATTGAGTGTAACAAAATGCTAACTATCTTCAAGCAAGAAAAAAGCCCCAGTAAAAACTGGGGCAAAGGTTAATCATTTAGCGGATAAGTTTTTAATTTATTGTCCGTACAAAATTGGCTTGGAAAGAATGTAGCTATCAGGCACACTGATAATAACTCTATTTCCTTGTTTTTTGTACGGGAATACCTTCTCATATCCCTTAGAAGTGTAGTTTTTGTCGATCTGGAAATCATCATCACACTCAAAAGTGATTATGTTTCCGTGGACCGTTGGCTCGCTAATATTCTCCATACAAATCGCGAGCTTTTTATAACTTTCACATTGATTGATTCTCCTTGCGGTCTTTATTCTCTCAGAACGTAAAGCCGCGCCAATACTAAAAATCTCCATAATTACTAATTTTTTTGTTTTGTTTATACTATCTGTTTATTTGTAGGTTGACATTATATTGATTTTCTACAAAATTTCAAGAATTTAAATTTGAGCTTTAGTATTTTTCTGTATACTTATTTAAATATACAAGTTCAATTCAGGCATGTTTAAAAATTTTTTCACTTTCTTGTCAATGTTGATATCTTTTATCACAAACTACTCTTTTTATTCAGCATGCTACTATCATATGGGCACAATGTCTAATTGTACATGGTGTCATTGTTACATAAAGAGTCGCTCATTCTAAAGCTATTCATTTTCTAGCCGCACTAGCAATTGCATTCTGCTCTGCACAATTATTTCTCATGCAATGTTCTTCCTTTTCTCACTTATCATTAATCATTGAAAACATCTGATGCCCTACTTTATCACACGTATCTGATCATTCTGGTGCATTTGCAAATCATGATGATATTACTGAATGATCTTTTACAATTACACAACCACATTTTCCACGGTCACATGTACATTTTTCTCCCACAACTCTGGCAATATCCATAAAATATTCATCTCGTGAAATGTGTTTTGATTCCATATATCAATGATCCTTTATAGATCCATTTTCTTCCATGTATTTTTGTGACACCATAATGAATATTATAGATTAAAATCTAACTTATACCATTATAACTCATTACCTAAAATTTTGCAAATTTTTATGAAGATTTTAAAGGAATAAGAAAAATCCACATCCTTTATGATGTAGATTTAAAAATCGTATAAAAAATACTACTTATTTTCTCATTTTTTACTTATCATCTTATATACTTCAGCTTCCTCTTTTGGTGTAAGTTCAGATTTCCCTGGGAATAGTTCTTCTTTTGCTTTATTGAATACTTCAACTAATTGTTCTGCTGTAGGTTCAGTTGTTTCACGAAATAGATCTTCTAAATCTCACTTTTGAGTAATATCAGGATTCCAATTAGAGCATTCTTTATATCCATGTCCTAAATCTATATCCATTGCTTCAGGCAATCCATCTGATGACCCATCAGGACGTTCTTGGACATGAGTAATATCCTCCGGTCACTTTATATTATCGTATTCTTCCATAGATATGTACCAAACATATAAAAGTCTATCATTATTTTCTAACACACTTTATGTTATTATATATGTTTTTATCAAAAAAATCAAATTTATCCTAACAATTTTTTATTCTATCGATTAGGTCTTAAATTTAAAAAAGCTACACACATCAAGTGTAGCCTTTTATATTTTAATAACTTTTTGCGAATAACACTCTTCACTTGCTCTCCTTTCAGCTAATCATATCTACTCATTTATCATCTTGTTTTACGAATCATTCATTTGGAATACATCTGATGGTTGCTTTTGTCTCCTCTTGGATTTTTTCTGCCGTTTCGGCTGTTCAATCCCAATGAGCAAAAATGAATCATTTTTCTATCTTTTCTTTGAATTCATCGTATGTATCTACATAATAAGTATTAGCCTCTCTAAATGCTTTATTTTTTTCGTACAAATCCTTTTGCTGCTTTAATAGAATGTTTTCTAGGTCTTCAACTAAGTCATCTAATTTCATCATTGTCTTTTCCTCCGTAATTCTATTGAATACTTCTACTTGTCAGCTTTCTAAATCTCTTTTTCCTACTGTAATTCTTAAAGGAATTCATTTCATCTCATATTCACTAAATTTCCATCCTGGAGTTTTTTGAGTATCATTATCTATTTTATATTTAATTTTTATAGAATCTTTTATGTATTTAGAGTGAGCATCCAGACTTGTATTATCCATTTTTTCAATTAATGGTTTTAGATAATTCATTATATCTTCTAAATCTTCGTGGGTTTTGAAAATTGGTACAATAACTACATGATATGGAGCTAATAATGGAGGCAAAACCAATCCATTATCATCACTATGTGACATAATTAGTCATCAGATTAATCTGGTACTAACTCATCGAGAAGTTCACCAAACGTATTCTAATTCATTATTCTGATTGGTAAATTGCACATCAAAAGCTTTACCGAAATTCTGACCGAGAAAATGCGAAGTTCCAGCTTGTAATGCTTTAAAATCTTGCATCATTGGTTCGATGGCATAAGTTTCTAATGCTCAAGCAAACCTATCGTGAGCGGGTTTTTTACCAACTACAGGCGACATTGCTAAAAAGTTTTCTGCGAAATCTCTATATACATCTAGCATTTTTAAAGCTTCCGCATTTGCTTCTTCCGCTGTAGCATGAGCTGTATGTCACTCCTGCCGGAAGAACTCCGCTGTTCTCAGAAATATTCTAGTCCTCATCTCCCATCTCATTACATTTGCTCGTTGATTTACTAGAATTGGCAAATCACGATAACTATTTATCCATCTTTTGTAACTATCCCAAATAATAGTTTCAGAAGTTGGACGCACAATGAGTTCTTCTTCTAATTTGGCCTCAGGATCCACAATAATTCATTTTCAATCAGGATCATTTTTTAGTCTATAATGTGTAACTACTGCACACTCTTTTGCAAATCATGCCACATGACTAGCCTCTTTTGTAAAAAAAGATTTTGGTATCAATAAAGGAAATGCCGCATTCTGATGTCATGTGTTTTTAAACATTTTGTCTAACACATCTTTGATATTTTCCCAAATTGCAAAACCGTATGGTTTAATTACCATACATCATCTAACACTGGAATTCTCAGCCATATCTGCTTGCTGTACAAGTTGATTATACCATTCACTATAATTTTCTGCTCTTGTTGTAATTTTTGCCATAATATTTTAAATTATTGAAAGATAAAATTAATTCCGATAATTAACTATATTTTCGAGGAGACATGGACTATGTACTTCCAAATCATTTTTGGATTACTAATTATAAATTGTTTTTTCCTATACGGTTAATTATATAAATGCTGAGTTCGTTTTCAATCTTAAAAAAACAACCTTCACGGTCAATTTTTTTATTTAATTAATTTTTACGGCGATTATTTGCCTGTTCAAATAAAGATTTTATGTGCTCAACTGTTCCCGCTTTTCTTAACTCTTGCCTTGACGGTAACTCTGGACTAATTTCATCTCCGCAAAGCTCCTGTATCTCCTCGTTGATTGATATGTTAAGTTTGTCAATTTCTTTTTCTTTGGCTTGTATCTTTTTCTTCGTCGCTTTTAATTCTATTTCTACGAAACTAAGATCTCTTTCAGTTTCATGAATAGCATCACTTATTCATCAATTTAGGAGATAATAAGCCATTGGACCTGCTTTCATTCTATGGAGATGCCGAAATGAATCATTGAATTGACGCTCAAGATTTTTCATCTTTCTCTCCAGATTAGATTTTTCTCTTTCAATATCGGTTCTTCTATCAAAAAGATATTTCAATATCTTCCATTCATCTGTAGGCTTGGAGGGATGAAGCTCATAGAATTTTTCTTGATCTCGATGATATGGTCTTCATTTTTGCTTTTGCGGTTCTGATCTTTCTACTGAATCAATACCAATATTGTTTGATTCCTTCATAATAATGTCTGATTAACTTATAAAAAACATATACTTATGCTATATAATTATATATTTTATACTAAAAGTCAACATTAAACGAAATTAAAAAAACTGACCATTTGGCCAGTTTTAACCATATTCAATTTTAATTAGAAAGGAAGCTCGTCTCCTCCACCATTTGAAGAACTAGCATCTCATTCAATTTTCCAAGCTCCAATACTATTGAATCGTCTTCCATCATATTCTCTAGCTCTATAATTTAAGAAAACTTTTACATGATCTCCAACCTTGTATTGTTTGATTAATTCAGTTTTTTCTCCTAATAAGTCTATCATCAAAGAGTTTTTGAATTCTCTATCAGAATCTTCTTCAATAACGAAACTAATTTTTGGGAGTTGTTTTTGACCAACGATTGTCTCTTCTGAAATAAAAATAATTGTTCCTTCAATTGTCATCACAAAAAAATGGTTAATAATAAAACTGAGTTTTATGGTAGATTTTTCTTTTTCTTTTGCAAGTGGAAAATTTCTTTGATACAGATCCAAGCCACTCCACAAGTCAAGAAACTATCTGCGATATTGAATACTGGGAAACTTCCAAACGATAAAAAATCCCTCACTCATCCTAGATAAATTCTATCTATCAGATTTCACACTGTTCATGCGAAAAGTAGTGCAAATTCCACGGTTGTAATGTATTTTTGATGGAAGAGATAGATGAACAATCAAACACAAGCTATGCTAACACAAAGAATTGCTACCATTGGCATGGACATTCACCGTGAGATTCAATCATTTAACAAAGGTTCTAAGAAAAAAATCTGATTTCAAATTTCTAAATCATAAAAAAAATATTTAGTTAATTGATCTATTCAGATTAGTAATATGCAAAGTAATAATGTAATGATTCGTCTTTTTTTCATCAAAAATCTGACTTTAAAACATTTTCTTATAAATAAAATGGTCTCAAAAACAAATCTTTCTTTAATAAAAATTTCTCTAGACATCGTAAATAATATTTTTATAGTTAAATTGTAGTTTATATTATAAAAATTGAATGAAACTTACAACAAAAAGAAATCGATGGTATTTTTGGAGAGAGTTGTTTACCTATATGATACCTATGATTTTGATTGTATGAACGATTGATGTTTTTGCTTCATTTATGGAATGTCCATTACATCCAGAATATTCTGCTCCATGTAGTATAAATTGGATTTTTGCCGCGATGTATTTTTTCTTTCTACTAATTACCATAATTCTAGCAATTATATCCAATAAACAACTAAAGAACGTAAAAAAGAAAATTGAATCTGAATTTTTGGGTGTTGCTCATAATATAGAGATTGAGCAAAGAGGCAATATTAAGAAGAAATCTGAATGAAAAAATTCGAACAAAATTAATGATACAAAAAATGCGATTACAAATACATTAAAATCAAAAAGAATTATAGCAAACTCTGAGAGTAATTTAAAGAAAAAGTCTGAGATTATAAAAACTACAAAAAAATCTAATGATACAAAAAAAACTTCTACTAGAGAGATTTTATTAAATAAATAGAAACTTAACTTGAATTTTATAAATAATCAAATATCATTCATCGGAATGTTTTACTTGTTTTTTATGTTATTATGTCTTTACGTCCATCAGGATTTGTGGAATACTCACCTAGCGAACAACGTATTTTTGATCAATTAATCAGCGAAATTCAGAATCAATTTCAGCTATTTTGATATACTCATATTCACACTCCTGCAGTTGAAAGTAATGCTGTACTATTATCCAAAAACTGAGAGGAAACATGAAAACAGATTTTTGGACTATATGGATTAGCTCAATGAGCTAGTGATTTGAAAGATTATGCTCTACATTTTGACTTAACTGTGCCTTTTGCTAGATATGTACTAGACTGGGAAGATAAGATCACTTTTCCTTTCAAGAGATTTCAGATTCAGCCAGTGCGACGTGGAGAGAGAGCTCAAAAAGGACGTTATCGTGAATTTTGGCAATGTGATATAGATGTAATTTGGAGAAATGATAATGAAAAAACTGTGCTTTACTATGACGGAGAAACGATTCTAACTTTGATGCACGCATTGGATGCTGTTTTGGATAAGTTGGAAGTAAAAGATGAAGCCATATTTCATATAAGTAATAGAAAATTAATAATCTGACTTTTGAATGAATTGATTGGAGAGGAAAAGACTCCTGTAGTTTGTTCATATATCGATAAAAGAAAAAAAATCTGAGCAGAAAACTTTATAGCATCATTGGTTGATGCATGAATTAAAAAATCAGATGCTGAAAAGATAAATGAAATAATTTCTCGCACTTATACAGTAGGTGAGATCAAGGAAATAGATAAATTAAGTGAAAATAAACTTTTCTTCGAGTGATTAGCTGAATTAAAATCTGTTATAAATTTCTTCGAAAGCTGGGAAGAAAGCACATGAGAAAAGTTGAATTACGTAGTAGATTTACAAATCATTCGTGGACTAGATTATTATAGCGGAACTGTATTTGAAGCCGTTTTGAAAAATGATGAATGACTAGGTTCAATCTGTGGCGGAGGAAAATATGACCATTTGACATGATACTTAAATCCAAAAAAAGATATTTATGCATGATTTGGAGGATCTATATGAATTTCTCGTTTGTTGTCCAAAATTTTTGGAGAAGAAAATGAAAAAATTGAACAAAAAACATCGACTGAATACCTATTTTTGAATTTTGAATGAACAAGAAATCAAATTTTAAAGCTTATAAACGAATTTCAAAAAAAATGAAAAAATTGTGAATTATACTATCAACCTGAAAAATTAGGAAAACAATTTGGATATGCTGATAAAAAATGAATTCCTTATGTGGTAATTCTAGGAGAATGAGAACGAAGCGAATGAATTTACAAGATAAAAAATATGCAAACTGGGGGAGAAGAAACTGTGAAGTTGTAAAATAATGAATTATTAAAATAAAAAAAGAGCCATGAAATTAAGTTTGGCTCTTTTTTAGTACAGATGTAATTAGTGTATAAATATCTAATTTTTAATTTCAATAAAATTTTTATACGAAAAAAAGCTTAAACTAAGTTAAGCCTCTTTCCTCTGTTTACAAAACTAATTATTCAGCTACTTCTTCTGTAACTTCTTCAGCTGCTTCTTCAACAACTTCTCCAGTTGCAGTTTCATCAGCTACTACTTCTTCTTCAACAACTTCTCCAGTTGCAGTTTCATCAGCTACTACTTCTTCTTCGATAGGATTAAGAATCATTTCTCCTGCATTACATTCTCCTTTAGCGTAAGCCTCTTCTGCACAGTAAGATCCATCTTCAAACAAACAGATTCCTTCTTGAGATACTCCTCCATTTTCTTCACAGAATTCAGTTGGAGTTAATTCTTTAGTTCCACATCCTGCAAGTAATACTACAGCAGACAATGCAGCAACTCATAGTAAATAATTTTTTTTCATTGCTACAAAAATAAAAAATAAAAATCACATGTTTATGTGTAGTAATTTTACAACTAAAATCAAGCTGAAAATCTTAAATTTTTTCTTTGCTATCAACATTCGTATCAGACTTCAACATTATTCGCCTTTTCTCACGATTTTTCCAGCATTGCATTCAGCTTTTTTGCTAAACGTTTTGGCTCTGGAATATATGACAATTCCAAATTTTTACTTCATTTATTTCCGATTTCTGAATCTGTATAAATATTTATATTTCCGTACTGAAATAGTGCACTCTTGATTCATTCCTTAGAATGCTGAATCACTCTGATAGCATCTCTAGAAATATTCATAGTTTTCGTTTTGAAAAATCAGTCCTGTTTGTATGAAATGACACCATCTTTTGTACAAATATCAAAATTCATTTCATATTCTATGATTCTATATATTACTCTATTAAGAATTACTATAAACACCAAATCTAGGATTAAAGCTCATACTGCAATAGCTATACCTCTAGTTGAATTTTCATTTATCACGAATGGGACAATCGCATTGAATAAAAGCACTAAAACATGAAAAGCAAACGTAACAAATGTACGTTTCAAAAATTTCTCAAAACTTTTTTGTTTAAATTCTGCTATCGAAATATCATCTATATATTTTTTCTTTGCTTTGATTTGTCAGATTATATTTGTCATTATTCAGAGTATTGCATACAAACTCCATGTAATGCATGTATAAACATAGAATATAGTTAAGATTCGGAATAATACTTTATGTTCTTGAAAAAGATGGATGTATATAATGTACAACATCGAATTTAACAATATCATAGAGAGGAAAACTAGAACTAACGGCAATATCAATTTAACCCAATGTCTTTTTACAAGAATTGCATTTCATTCTCCATATTTTTCAGTTGCTTCGAGAAGTTCTTCTGCATCTATTTTTGTATCAAATGATTTTAAAATTTTCATAAAAATAGAATATTTAATTAAAAATTAAGACCATATCTCGTATTTATTATAAAAATTTCATTCTAAATTTCAATTGTTCCAACTTATAATAAAAAAGAGAGAACTCTGATTTAGGATCCTCTCATAAAATATAATACCAGATTTTTAATTATTTTTCAGAAATTTCTACTGCTCCTGTAATTTCTGGCTCTTCCTGTATTTCTCCATTATATACGTGATTTGAAAATTCCACATTTATACTTTTATCTACCATATCAATTACACATTCTACATCATCTTCAGCATTTTCATCTCGTTTTAAATATGCTACATGTCAGTTTCTAACGAATGATGCTCAAGCCTCACTTTCATCCTCCCATGTGAATGTTCATTCATTGAAATTTAGAAAATACCCTGCCCTTTCTTCACAAGCAGCTATACGACCTTCTTCAGTTTCTAAATCAAATTCTGGATGCCATATTTCAGGTCCAGCATTTCATGTTCAGCATTCTCCATTCATATATGCCCATTCTTCACATTTAGTTCCACCTGACAAAGTACATTCTCCATAAATATCAGATTCATTTGATACAATTTCAAATGTTCATCCCTGATTTACACAATATTCTGAAGCTGGATCTCCTGTAGCAATTCACTTATCTATAGGGGTTGCATTCAGTGTCCAGTCAGCTATATCATCGGAATAATTACATACCAAGTAGTACTCTTTTTCGCCAGCTTTTACTTTTCATTCAACTATTGATACAAATCCATTATTTACTTCACTGACCCATTCTGCTCAGTAATTTTTAGCCTGATGATCTTTCTGAAACTGTGCATAACAATGCATTTCACGACCAATTTCAGTAGAAAGATCATAATCAAGATCCCAAACATTCTTTGATCCACATCCTGTAAGCATAACTGTTCACAATCATAGGATTACTACTAATGATAAAGTTTTTTTCATATCATGAAAATAGGAGAATAAAAATATTATCACATAGTGATACGATAAAAATCTGAATCTGTGACAAAAAAAATCCAACCGTGAGGTTGAACATCCTAATGGAGCACCGACTACTGATTACTTCAAACTCATAAACGATATAACAACACGGTATCATAGGAAAGAAGACTTAATTAACGTCTATATAACTCTATTAAAATCAGAGCCACAATTTTCTTATATTTTCAATTCTTAATGATCTCCATCCCGAACCTTTTAACCAAACGAATATAAAATTCAATATATAATGAATAATTAGCTCATATTTATTTCATCTAACTTCTACTAAATGAAACAACATCAACAACCGCAAAATCTATTGAATAACCCCTTTGGAGTTTTGGTTATCGTTTGGTTATAGTTTGGTTATAGTTTGGTTTTTATTAGTTTTATTACATAACAACTCATAAAATGAAACAACCATCAAAAGAACAAAAGAAAGTTTTCTTCTCTACTATGGAGAAGTTAAAGAAAAGCCAATCTCTTAAAGAGAAGCTTATTCCTTATATTCAAATCAATTATCCATCTCTTTTATCTAATCCAACCAGAAAACAAAGGATTACTGAATGTTGTAATCTTGTAACATTTCGTAGATATTTAGAAACATGAGATGTACAATTAGTTTCTTCTAACTTCTGTAAATATGATCGTATCTGTATAGCATGTGCAACCAAAAGAGCTATGAGAATGATTAAAAAGTTTAAAGAATGAATAGAATCTCATAATCTATACAATAAACAACGATATTATATCGTTCTAACTATTTCTCATAAAGAATGAGATGAATTAGAAGCTTTAATGGAAAGATTACAGAAATACAAAACAAGATTAGCTAAGGCTTACAGAAACAGCAAAAGAGATAAGCAAAAAACAAAGAGCTTTTTTTCTCAATTTGATTGAATGGTTATATCCATAGAAATAGCTCATAAATGAAAATTCTGATGGCATCCGCATATCAATATTCTTGCTTGTTCTGATAATGATATTCCTATAGAATCCATTTATCAACGTTGAACAACTAATCCAGATTTATTAGAAGAACGAAAAAAGATAACAGATTGAACAAGCTATATCCATAATATCCGTAAAATTGAAGTTAAAAAAGATCACTTTTCGAGGAGTTGAATATGAGAAGTATTCAAATATGCTATTAAATTTTCAGATTTAACTGTTGAACAATTAGCACAGGTAATGGTAGCTCAGCATAAACATCAATATAGATTCTTTGAAACTTACGGAATATTTAGATGACGGAAATTAGCAGAATGATGTAAATATGATTGAGATTGGAGTGAATGAATATTTCTATATAATAATTACAAGAAAAGCTACGAAATAATTAATGTTTCATAATAAAACAACTTGGTTGTTTTAGGTTGTTTTCTGGTTGTTTTTAAGGGATTATTTAGTCTATATCTATTTTCTTGTAATTCTAAAACTTTTCCTTACTCTGAAATTAGATTTATATTTTTATGAAGTCATGAAAAAAATCTGACTTTTAACTACTTTATTAATAGCTGGATTATTACTCTCAGGCTGTTTTGAAAAGGTCCAGGATTGTATTTCATGAGAAGCTGCATGTACAGAAGAAATTAAAATAGAAGAACCTATAGAAGAAAATGTTTTAGTTGTTCAAGATGAAGATATGAATACAGAGAATATTGTTTATCTAAAAATCTGAGATAAAACATTTGATGTTGTCTTAGAAGATAATATTGCAACAAAAGCATTATTGGAAAAGCTAAAAGGATGAGATGTTGTTGTAAATGCCAATGAATATTGATGATTTGAAAAAGTAGGAAATTTAGGATTTGATTTGCCAAGAGCAGATAAGCAAATAACAACTGAAGCATGAGATTTAGTTCTCTATAATTGAAACCAAGTTTCATTATTCTATAATGGTAATTCATGGTCATATACTAAACTATGAAAAGTTACTATGGTAAACAAAGAAAATTTAAAAGAAGTATTATGAGATTGAGATGTTACTCTAACATTTTCTTTAAAAAAATAAGTTTATATTATTACTCTACCAAACATGGAACAATTAAATTTAACACAAGAATGGGACAAGACTTTCCCAAAATCTGATAAAGTAAATCATAGAAAAGTTACTTTCGTAAACAGATTTGGAATTACTTTGGCAGCTGATTTGTACGAGCCAAAAGATGCTCAGTGAAAACTACCAGCTATCGCAGTTAGTGGACCATTTGGTGCTGTAAAAGAGCAATGTAGCGGACTTTATGCCCAAACTATGGCTGAAAGATGATTCTTGACTATCGCGTTTGATCCATCTTATACATGAGAATCTGGTGGAGAACCAAGATATGTAGCATCTCCAGATATCAATACTGAAGATTTTCAAGCTGCTGTAGATTTCTTATCTATTCAAGATAATGTAGATCCTGAAAAAATTGGAATAATCTGAATTTGTGGACGAGGTTGATTAGCTCTGAATGTGGCTAGTATAGATACTAGAATTAAGGCTACAGTTTGTATGACTATGTACAATATGTCTAGGGTTAATCATAA
>OCTX014521630.1_pt1 | contig 25688 bp, 40 predicted proteins | sample 1539691 | NCBI WGS metagenome assembly OCTX01 (sample SAMN02144231, study PRJEB22623) | gut metagenome | biome: sheep rumen | host: Ovis aries | place: New Zealand
CTTTTGGCATGATTACGTAGAAGCCGACAGAATGCCCGCGCTTGTGCCTGATGATGCAAGCAGGCTCGCGGACGCTTACCCGGTAGAGGGCGAAATCATCGGATACGCCGAAGACAAAAACCGATTTAACGAGCTAGTAGAAGCCTACAGGCTCGCGCAGGTTGAGGAAAAAGAAGCGAGCGCGAAAAAGAAGCTAGCACAAGCGGAATTGCTCGCGATCATCGGCGAAAACCTCGGAGCAGCCAGCGACGTTTACGAAGTGCGGCGCATTGTTCGCAATACCGCGCGTTTCGACACAAAAGCGTTTAAAGCGGCTTACCCCGATTTATACAAACAGTTCACGCCCGAAGCAAAGCCCCAAAACGGCGGCATCAAGATAAAGGAGCTTTAAACATGGGAAATCTTGCAGAATCAGCGCGGGAAATCACGCAAGCAAGCCCGCAGAACGATTTTAAAAACGTGCTTGCGACGCAATGGGAAAAGATAGCGGCTGTTATGCCGCGCCACATGAGCGAAGAACGCATGTATCAATTGGCGGTTTCTGCCTACAACTCAACGCCACAGCTTGCGCAATGCTCAATCGTGAGCGTGTTGTCATGCGTCATGAAATGCGCCGCGCTGGGGCTTGAGCCGTCAGCGGTTGACGGTCTGGGGCGCGCCTACATTCTCCCCTACCGAAACCGCAAGACGGGCGGCTATGAAGCGCAATTCATCATGGGTTATAAAGGTATCCTACAGCTCGCGAGGAACAGCGGCGAAATTGAAAGCATCAGCGCGCGTGCGGTGTACGAAGGTGACGAATTCAGCTATTCATACGGCTTGCACGAAGATTTGCAGCACGTGCCGAGCAACGCGCCCAAAGACGGGCGGGAACTCACACACGCATATTGCATTGCCAAGTTCAAAGACGGCGGGCATTACTTCAACGTGCTAACCCGCGAAGACATAGAGAAAGCCCGCAAAAGCTCGCAGGCGGGCAATTCCAAATATTCGCCTTGGGCTACGCATTATGAGCAAATGGCAGTGAAAACAGCCGTGCGGCGGGCGTTTCCATACTTGCCCGTTTCGATCGAAGCACAGAGCGCGGCGGCGGCTGATGAGACAACGCCGGATTACACAAGCGTACTTGCGCCCGTTGTACCGCAAGCCGATATTTTGCCCGTAGAAGCCGAAGAAGCCGAAGCCGTGAACATTGACGCGGAAACGGAAAAAGAAGCCGACAGCGGCGAAAATATGACCTCACAGGCGGTTTGCAAGACATGCGGCAATGTCGTTTTTGTAACCCCTGATGCAACCGCGCAAGATATCGCGTTTCAGTGCTGCGAAGCCCCGAATTATGAAATTCAGGCGCGGTAATGTCGGCGCGTGTAATTAACGGCGATTGTATGGAGTTAATCGCGGGGGGGGTCGATCGTATGATTTACAGGGGGCTAATGCCCGTTATTGTCACTGATCCGCCCTTTAACATTGGCTATCACTACGGAAAATATAAAGACAAAATGAGCGAGCGTGATTATTACTCAATGCTTGCAGAATTGACCCTTTATGCGTCTTCCGTTGTTGTGCTTTACCCTGAAATGTTGCACAGGCTATCTATTGAAAAGGAAGAAACGCCCGTGCGCGTTGTGTCGTGGGTTTATAACTCGAACACGCCAAAACAACACCGTGACATAGCGTTTTATGGCATCGCGCCCGATTTTAGGCGCGTGATGCAGCCATACAAAAACCCGAATGACAAACGCATCAAAGAACGCATTGCACAGGGCAAGGGGGCGCGTTTGTATGATTGGTGGAATATTAACCAAGTGAAGAACACAAGCGCGGAAAAAACAGCGCACCCGTGCCAAATGCCCCTAGAGGTTATGAAAAACGTAATAGGTGTATTGCCCGATAATATCGGCGTAATTGACCCGTTCACAGGCAGCGGCACAACGGGCGCGGCGTGCGTTGCGCTCGGCGTTGAGTTTGAGGGCTACGAAATCGACCCGGATTATTGCGAAATCGCAAAAAAGCGGCTGGGGGTTTCGTAATGGCAGAAGAACGGCTAACGCACTTTTTTAACCCTTTCACGCACGATCAAGACGCGGTTTTGTATTTGCATTTCGAGGGCAAGACAAACGCCCAAATCTCGAAAAAGCTAGGGATAGACAAAGAGAAAGTTCACAAGCGCATTTTGAGCTATTGGAAATATGGCAGGAGATACAAAAACTATGATTAACGTTGCTTTTGTTGTCGGCAATGTCGGCAACGCCGAAAGTCGAGCGACCGCCAACGGAACGCCCGTTCTTAACTTTTCGCTTGCGGTCGAAGAATACCGCAGAGACGCGGAGAATTACGTAACGTGGGTATCATGCGCACTGTTTGGCACTCGCGCCGATTCGCTCGCGCCTTATATCACGAAGGGGCGCAAACTCGCGGTGCAAGGGCGTTTGCACGAAGCGCGATGGAACACGCCCGAAGGAGAAAAGCGAAGCAAATTGACGATCACCGTTGATGAAGTCGCGTTTTTCGCGGGCGAGACGGCGAACAAGGAACGGCAAGAAGCGCGGCAAGCTGTGGCGGCTACCGTTGCGAGCGCATACCCACAAGCGCAAGTTACCGAAGCTTACGCGCAAGACGATATACCTTTTTAGGGCGGTGCGATCATGAGTAATTTTTTTGAAGCAGGACGCGCCGCTATGACCTCAAACAAAGACGATTGGGAAACCCCGCAATATTTGTTTGATGAGCTTAACGCGGTTTTTCACTTCACGCTTGACCCGTGCAGCACGCATGAAAACGCCAAATGTGCAAAGCATTACACGAAAGCCGAAGACGGACTAGCGCAAAGCTGGGCAAATGAAACGGTTTTTTGTAATCCCCCATACGGGCGCGAGGTTGGCAAATGGGTTAAAAAATGCGCGGAAGAATCGCGGCACGCAAAAATAATTCTTCTTATACCCGCACGCACTGATACAGCCTACTTTCACGAATACATATATCACCGGGCGAAAGTTACGTTTTTGCGCGGGCGTTTGAAGTTCGAGCAGGGGGGGGGCGGCGATGAATTGCGCCCCTTTCCCGTCAATGATCGTTGAATTTCCGAAAGGAGCAAGCATAAATGAACGATGAACTTTTACCTTGCCCGTTCTGCGGTGCAAATGCCGAAGTGTTAGACGATGGCGTGTGCACGTATGGGCTAATTGAACATGGAGACGATTGTATTTTTCCGTCACACCCGAAACACGAAATACACGAATGCGATTTTGATGCATGGAATACGCGCATTGCAGATGATGGAGCGTTTTTTTCTGATTTGAAGCGCACGCAACAGCTTATCGACCTTAACGCACGGCACGAAAGCGACCAAGAAGCAATTAGGTTACTGGGGCTTGCGCTTTCAGCCCTGATCATTAAGGGGGTTGCAGAATGAGCGAAATACTCCCCTGCCCGTTTTGCGGCGGCAAACCCGAAAAAATGACAAGCGGTGACGGCTTCACTTCTATTGGCTGTTTGCGCTGCAATCCGTTTTGGGGCGTGATGATTCAAAGCACAAACGAGTTTGATGCTGTTACTGCATGGAACACCCGCGACGCTGAACTTGCGGCGGTTACACCGTTGAAAAACACTATTTTTGAATTGCTCAATACGCTTTTGCTTGGAGCGCGTAGCGGCGAGGGCATTACCGCTAAATGGTGCAGAGAACTTTACGAAAAATACAAGGGGCTAGACCAATGAGCGAACCGAATTATAAAGAGCTTGCGCGGCAATTCCTGCTTGAAACAGACGGCACGCACGAAGCCGCATATGTTCAAGCAAAAGCCCTCGTTTCTATCGCGTGCTCGCTGATAGCGCAAGAGCAGACTTGCACAGTGACGAAGCGCGACATGTTCAAGCGCGAGACAGAAAGCAAACAGTATTTCTATTGGCTTTCTTGCGGGCATCTTGTCGAAACGGTCAACAGCGAGCCGCCCAATTATTGCCCTGATTGCGGGCTAAAGATTCAAAAGGCGGTGAAGCGATGAGCGGAATCTGCGATACGTGCAGGCGCAAGCCTTGCCCCGCCGAGGGCGAGGGGTTTAGGCGCTGCGACTTCTACGAGGGCGGCGAGACGAGGTGGGAACGGCTATTCGGCGCGCCCGAACGCGCGGCGCGGATAGTCGTGGCGCTGAACAACTGCCGCGTGGTCAGTTGCGAGGAATGCGCTGCGCGTGGAGCTTGCAGGTACGACGGCTGCGGTGACGATTACGACACGCTGCTCGAATGGCTGAGGGGTGATGCGGAATGAGCGAGTACATCACAGAATGGGTCAGTCACAACATCGAAGACCCGTTCGTGCGCGAGGAAATCGTACGGTGCCGTGATTGCAAAAGGTGCATGGCGTATGCGCAGACCGTGTACTGCGACCGATTCGCGCACGAGTTACCAGAGGTCACGCTTAACGGCTTCTGCGCGTGGGGCGAAAAGGCGGTGAAAGATGAAAGCGACGAGGATTGACGCGAACACATACCGCATCGGAGACGAACACGGAGACTTTATCGACGATGATTTGCACCCGATGGAGATTTACGCCGACATACCCCGAAGCGATGCGGCGATAAGGAAAGCAAAGGAACGCGCTAGAAAGGCGAAAGATGATAACGACGATAAAGAACACGGACAGCGAGCAAAAAGCCCGTATAACTGAATTGGTGGCTTCTAACGAGCATTTGCGGCTTGACAATGACGGCTTGCGATTGCTTTGCGCGAGACTGAAAGAAGAAAACGCGCTTTTACTGGGAATTGCCCGCGAAGCTACGGGCGCGCTTGACGGTGCGGCGCGCTATATGAACACGCTAAACGTTTGCGACAAAGCACCCGACAGCGCAATTATTGACGATCTGCGCAAAGCGACAGTCAACGCGCTTTCAGCACTCGCGGAATACGAGCAATGCAACAGCTCGCGTTAAGCCTTTTCGCGCCTGAACAAAAGCAACCTGAACGACAAAAGCGGCACGCCCCAACTTGGGAAGACAAGCAAAAGGGGCGCGCCGTTTTAGTTGACCGCGTGGAGCTTTGCGAAGTGAAGCAGGGGCGATCTTGCCAGTTTTGGCGCGGTGACAGATGTACGCATGTTCGCGGCGCGTATGCATTCCCGAAAAAACAACCAAATGACATGTGCATCAAGCATTATCTAGTGTGGAAGGGCGAAGAATGAACAGGTACGAACTAACTTACAGCGCGGTTCTCGCGCTCGCGGGGCTGATCCTCGTTGCGGTCTGTCTGCTCGCGGCTTGCCTTGCCGTGGGTTTCGAGTACGGCGCGGCGCGGGGCTTTATCGCCGGGGCTTGCGTCTGTTTCGTTGGCGCGGCGATCTGCTTTGTCGCAGCCGTGCGCAACAGCAAGTGACATGTGCGAGCTAGACGAATACGCATCAAAGCCCCTCGCCTACTTTTCGCACGATTCAGACGCGCAAAACGATTGCAAGTTACGGCGGCTTTTGCGCATGGGCGGCGTTGCGGCGTATGGTCGATGGTGGCTGTTATGCGAAGCCCTCGCGCAATATGACGGTCACGCGCTGCCATGCGTCACCGCGCTAGATTGGGAAGAAATCGCGGATTACATAGACGCGCCCACGATCGACGCGGCGAAAGACTTTATTGCGACGCTTTCAGACCTCAAATTGATTGAAGAATCAGACGGCTTTCTATGGTCTAGGCGAATGCACGAAAACGCTAAAAAAGTAGGCATCAGGCGCAAGGGCGCGGCGGTTTCGAACAGTGTTAGACGGCGTTAATTGTGGATAATGTGGAAAAGTGGATAACAAAAAACGCGTAATGTTGTTATGCCTGTTCAAGCCTTGCGCCCCGCAATAAAAGTAAAGTAAAAGAAAAAGGGGGCTAACCCCTTGGGTTAGTTAGCCCCTTTTTTCATCAAAACGTATTGATAATAATTGCCCCATTGTGGAAAAGTGGAAAACATGAAAAAACAACGAGCAATTGACTTTTTCGAAGCGGCGAAATGCGCGGCGATTCGGCGCGAGTCAATCAGCGACGCGCTAGAGGAATTGAGCTATGCCGGATACGTTAGCGGCGTGTCATATGACGGCTCAAGCGTTCACGGTTCGGACACGTTCGCGAGCGTGGACAACAAACTTGTTTCTATCACTTCCCTATCTCAAAAGCGCGACGAATGCGACGCGGTTATAGACGATGCGCTAGAAGTGCTATACGGCAAGAAGGACAAAGGCGGCATTGCGCTTTTAATGGGCTTCAAATACGCGGATATTGTCTGCGCTCATTTCCTCGATTTGAGGACTTGGCGCGAGATCGCGCAAGATATGGGCTGTTCGCATTCGTGGTGCATGATGCTTTCGCGTGAAGTGATGAGCTTCATAGACCGTCATGGCTTTGCATACGTGCGCGAAGCCGAATACAGAAAATCGAACAAAAGTTCTCACGAACACTTGTACTAACCAAGAATTACGCTATACTGCTAATGTCGGCAAGTGTGGGCGAAAGATTTAAACCTCCTGTTTCAATCGTGCCTTACGATGCGGCAACGCTCACATTACCCCGACAATATGACCCGCGCCGATTTCTAACCGTTTATCGGACATACCAAATTGGTTCTTGCCTTGCGGGTCACCTACCGATTAAGCCCCGACGCTTGAAACGCGCTGGGGCTTTTCTTTTTGCGCAAGAAGAAAGGCGGCAACACATGACAACGAAAGCAAAAGCCCTTGACCGCTTGATTGACGCTATCGCGGGCGAAGACGTGCCGATGAACTCGCAGACCGTGGCGGGGCGGCTCGACACGCTCGCGGACACGCTCGCGGGCGATGACGTGAGCTTCACGGCGCAGGACATCGCGGGCAGAATTGACGAGCTCGCGGGAATGATCGAGGACGGCACAATTGTTGTTGGCGGCGGGTTTAGTTTCAAGCCGTTTAACGACGGGCACACGCATTTTCTCGTTGAAGCATACGGGCCGAACGATGAAATCAATATGCAGTGCGGCAAATCGGGAGACGGAGAGCTTTCGATCGATTGGGGAGACGGCACAATTACGGCAATGACAAGCTCGACTTCGGCTGCTCGTCACAAATACACCGATTTTGCAGGATTGCACAATATTACGGTTATCTCTGACGGCAGCGCGAAGCTCGCTGTCCGTCAGCTCGCGCAATATGATTCTATGAAAAACTATCGTTATGTTGCTGTTGAGTTTTCTTCTGACGTGATTATTTACAGCAACTGTCTAGCTTCTGAATACCTGCTTGCTGACTGCATATTTGACGATAGCATAGAATCAATTCCCGATTCAGCATTCAAGTCATGCTATGACTTGGCTAATTGCAATCTTCCCGCGTCGTGCGGCTCTATCGCGACAAGCGCATTTCAGAGCTGCTACAAACACGTTTTGTCTGACAAAGATTTAACCGTGCTGTCAAAAGTCGCTACGATTGGCGATTCTGCATTTTACGGCGCGGCCGCTCTTGCACATGCTATTGATTTGAGCGGCGTTAACACAATAGGGCAAAGCGCCTTTTATTCATGCGCACTGCTTGAATCTGTCGTAATCGGCGAGCATGTCACGTCAATCGGCAATAACGCGTTTGCATCTATTCCGGCATTGCGCGAGGTTACAGTGAAAGCCACGACACCGCCGACTATCACGGATTACACATTTAACAATGATTCGACGCTGGGGGCTATATACGTTCCCGCTGCCAGCGTGGACGCTTACAAGGCGGCTAGCGGTTGGAGCACACACGCGGGCAAGATTCAGGCAATCCCCGCGTAATGTCCAAACCCTACGCGCGCCGCTTCTACAACTCGCGAGCTTGGCGCGAGACGCGGGCGGCGGCGTTTGCGCGTGATCATGGCTTGTGTGTTGAATGTCGCAAGCGCGGCGAAGTAACGAGCGGTGAGATAGTCCATCATATCGAACCGCTAACACCGACGAACATAAACGATGCGGGCGTGTCATTGAATCTGCTAAACCTTGAGACGGTTTGCAGACCGTGCCACGCCCGCCTACACGGCTACACAAAGAGCGCAACACGCGAGGGCTTTTATTTCGACGCTGACGGCAACTTTTGCCACGTTGAGGAACTAGGGCAGGGACTAAATTAAAACGTCTCACGCGCGATTTGGTTGCGTCTCACGCAATCCCGCGCGGCTTTCACTCCCCCCTATCACGCGAAAAAAATTTATCGCGGAGAACCAATGGAGAGGGAGAAAGAAAAACCCGAACGCGATTTTTTCGAATTACGGTGGACTTTTGAATTTTGGGGGCAATCATGCAGAATGAAGAATTTTTGAGCGACTATGACCCCAAACACGCCGAGCAGATCGCGCGCAGGGTCGAAAGCGAACGCAAAAAGCTAACAGAACTTATCGCAGACGTTGACCCGAAGAAGAAAAAAGCAGCCGCGCCGCTTGTCAAGAACGCGGCATTTATGCGCGTGAAGCTTGACGAGCTGATGCAAACGCTAATGTCTCAAACTCCGATTATTCCGTATGACAACGGCGGCGGTCAAAAAGGCATTCGCGAGCACCCGGGCTTTACCGCGTACAACAAACTGTTTAACAGCTTTTCAAAGTGCATCAAGCAACTTTGCGATTTGCTGCCCTCAACCGCTGGGGCGGCAGATGAGCTATTAGCCTACCTTGACGAAACGCGGCAAAGCTAAAACGGGCGCATGTGAAAAAGCAATCCGGGAATATTTCGGCGGCGTGATTAGCGGTGAAATTGTCGCTTGCAAAAAGATTAAGCAAGTAGCCGCCTATATTCTCGAAAGCCTAGACAATCCCGACAGCGGCAAGCCGTGGAGATACAGCGAAGAACACGCGCAAAAGCACGTTAACTTTATCGAGCGGTTTTGCAAGCTGCCAAGCGGCAAGCTTGGCGCGCCGTTCAAGCTTGAATTATTCCAACGCGCTATTTTGTCGGTAATCTTTGGGTTTGTTGACCTTGACGGCGTGCGGCAGTACAAAGAGGTTCTTTTTATCCTCGGAAGGAAGAACGGCAAGACGAGCCTTGCATCTGCTATCGAGCTTGATTTGCTGATTAACGACGATGAGGGCGCACCCGAAGTCTATAACGTCGCGACGGCTCGCGATCAGGCTGCGAAGGGCTTTAACAACTGCTTGCGCATGGTTAAAACCTCTCCCCTGCTCGCGCGCCACATTCGCAAACGCGTTAACGACCTCTATTGTGATGTGAACATGGGAAGTATTCGCGCATTGTCTGCCAACACAAACCATCTTGACGGCTTGGATATTAGCGGCGCAATCATTGACGAACTCGCCGCGATGAAAAACCGCGATTTGTACGATTTGACCGTGCAAGGCACAAGCGCGAGACGGCAACCGTTAGTGTTGGAAATCACAACAAACGGTTTTGTGCGCAATGGCATCTTTGACGCGCAATACAGCTTTGCGCAAAAGTGGCTCAATGGCGAAGCGACAGGAGAAAAGGCAGACCGCTTTATAGCTTTTGTGTATGAGCTTGACGAGCGCGAGGAATGGGAACAAGAAGCGGCGTGGATTAAGGCGAACCCCGGACTAGGCACGATTAAAAGCATTGACGCGTTGCGCGAAAATGTGAGCAAAGCGAAAAACGACCCGTCATTTCTGCCAACGCTTCTAACTAAAGATTTCAACTTGACCGAAAACTATAGTGAAGCGTGGCTATCTTGGGGCGAGATACACAACGAACTGACTTTCGACCCACACGAAATGACATATGCGATATTGGGGGTTGACGCATCAGACACTACCGACATTACAGCGGCGTGTCTGATGATGCGCAAGCCATTTGACGAACATTTGTACTGCTTGCATATGGGCTGGATACCCGAAAGGGCGTTAGAGCAAGCCGAGTTAGAAGGGCGGCGCGGCGGCAAAGACGGCGTACCTTATGACGCTTGGATAAAGCGCGGCATACTTCGCACGGACGCAAGCCCGATCATAGACAAGCGCGTTGTCTTGGATTGGGTGGAAGACGTGCGCGCGGAATTCGGCATTAACGCTATAGCTTGCGGTTATGACCCGTGGCACATGCGCGACACGCCGACGTTAGAAGCCTATCAAAGCTATTTCGGCGCGGATAATCACAAGGTTGTCAGACAAGGGGCTATGACGCTATCACAGCCAATGCGCGAGCTGAAAAAGCTATATGCGGAAAACATGATTGTAGACAACCAAAACCCGCTCGCGGAATGGTGCCGTTCAAACGTGCGCATTAGAACCGACGTAAACGGCAACGTGCAACCCGACAAACGGAACAATGACCCACGAAACCGCATTGACGCGTGGGCGGCTGAAATTGACGCGTTCGTTGTCTACAAGGACATGGCGAACGATTACGCGGCATTGATTGGAGAATGATAGAAACATGGCTAGTTTGTTTCGCGGCATGTTTGAAAGTGTTTTTCATCAGCCGCAAAAGGTAGCCGTGAACGGTTATTTCTCGACGTTCACGAGCTATCGACCCGTATTCACGACTTGGCAGGGCGGTTTGTACGAAGCCGAGCTAACGCGCAGCGTCATTGAAAGCGGCGCGGAACACGCAAGCAAGCTCAAACCCGAATTTTCAGGCGTTGCAGCCCCGCAAGCCACGCGGGCATTGCGTCTCACGCCTAACCCATGGCAGACAACGCCCCAATTCATCAAACGAATTTGGACGCTGCTACAAGTTCACGATACTTGTTTTATTTTGCGCATCTACAACAACGCCGGGCAGCATTGCGGGTATTTGCCCATTTTGCCCCGACGCGTTGAGCCTTACGACGTGAACGGCGAAATATGGCTGCAATTCACTTTCGCCAACGAGCAAACGCGCCTTGAGCCGTGGGCAGAGGTTGGCGTAATGACGCGACACCAATACGAAAACGATCTTTTCGGAGACGGCAAGAACGCACTAGAGCCAACTTTAGAGCTGATTAACAACGAGATTGAAGCCGAGCAAGAAGCAATCAAGCAGGGCGCGGCGGTGCGCTTCATTGGCAAGTTCGCGCAGAATCTGAACCCCGAAGACCAAAAGAAGCGGCGCGAGGAATTTAACGCGCAGAACTTGGGCGCAGATAACGCGGGCGGCATCGCGGTCTATGACCGTGCTTTCGAATCTGTCACGCAAGTAACCCCGCAAAGCTATACCGTTGACGCGGCGCAGATGGAGCGAATCGAAAAGAGCGTGTATCGCTACTTTGGAAGTAACGAGGAAATTGTTACCAACAAAGCCGACGAACTCACATATAACACGCACTATGAGGGGCGTATAGAGCCGTTCGCGGTGCAGCTTGGCACAGTGCTAACGACAATGACGTTTACGCCGTTTGAAATCAGCAACGGCAATGAAATTACGTTCAGCGCGAACCGCTTAGAGTTTGCGAGCAACGCGACGAAACTAAACGTCGCGCTGGGGCTGTTCGATCGTGGCATTTGGAGCGGAAACGACGTTGCGGACGTTTTCCAAAGTGCGCACTATGACGGCGGCGAGAAACACGTTATTCGCGGCGAATATATCGACCTCGATTTGATCAGCGAGCACACAGCCGAAGAAGCAGCCGCAGCACTTGAAATCAATTCACAGCTTGACGAAGGGGGCAACAATGCCAGCACTTCCGAATGAACGACAGTACCGCGCGCTTGCGGTGATGATGCAGCCGAAAGAGGAACGAAGCGAACAGCGATTTGATTGCGAATGCTATGTAGAGGGCTACGCGAGCACATTTAACGACAAATACGAATTGTGGCGCGATTGGGACGGCAACCGCTATTTTGAAGTCATCAGCCCCGACGCTTTCGCAGATACCGACATGCGCGACGTTATCATGCAATATGACCACAGCGGGCAAGTGTTTGCGCGCATGAGCAACGGCACGCTGCTTGTTGAGCCTGATGAACACGGGCTTTTCGTTGCGGCAAACCTCGACAGCACGACGCTATCAAGACAGCTTTATGAACAGATCGAAAGCGGGCTTGTAGTGGCTATGTCTTGGGCTTTCACGGTTAAAGAAAGCGCGTATGACAGAGACGAACGCACCACGACTATTACAAAGGTCGAAAAAATCTACGATGTTTCGGCGGTTTCATATCCCGCCGACCCGAACACGGAAATTTCAGCACGTAACGCAATCAGCGCGGCAGATGGAGCAATCGCGGCGCAACTTCGCAAGGAGTTTGCGAAGCGCAAGCGGGCTGTTATTCGTGCGAAAGCACAACTTGCTATTAATCGACAGATCAGGAGTTAAGACAATGACCAAAGACGAAATCATTGCAGAGCTTGAAGCACTCATTGCCAAGCTTGACGAAGCCGACGAAGCAGCCGACACCGCCGAAGACGAAGCGCGCATGTCCGAGCTGCTCGAAATGCTCGAAGAGCGCAACGCAAAGGATACCGCAATTGAAGAGCGCGGCGCGAGGATTGAGCGCGCCCGCGCGGCTATCGAGGAAGGGAGCGCACAGCGCATGACCTCTATTAACTTTGTTTCCGACCCCGCCCCGGTTGACGAGAGCGCAGCCTACAAGCGCGCATGGCTCAAGACCGTTGCCGAGCGCGGCGGCATCACGCTTGCAGAGGGTAACGAGCTTACCGCAGAGGAGCGCACGGCTTTTACGCACCTCACCACGAACACGGGCGCGGTTATGCCGACGGATATGCAGGACGAGATTATTAGCCTGATTGAGCGTAGCGCGGTTCTTTTCGGCGATATTCGCAAGTCGAATTTCAAGCACGTGTTCGAGCTTGTGCGCCACGCTTCTATTGCCGCAGGCGATGCAGCCCCGGCAACCGAGGGCGCAGCACCCGCCAACGACGAGCAGAACACTTTTGTTAACATCACGCTCGCGGGCGTTGAGATCAAGAAGACCGTCAAGCTGTCCCGCAAGCTCGCTGTTCAGTCTATGGACGGTTTCGAGCAGTACATCATTCAGGAGATCGCCGACCGTTGCGCCGTTGCCGCTGATACGTACATTCTCGGCACTGTCCTTACTGATGAGACGGTGGGCATTGACGCTAATAACGTCATCGAGACGGGCGGCGATTTGGAGAAGTCGCACGTTACCGCAGCTATTGGCGCAACGAAGTCTTACGGCGCAGCCCCGAAGGGTCGCATTGTCTACGCCAATTCTTCGACTATTTGGAATCAGCTTGCAAACCTTGAGGACGGCAACGGGCGCAGCTACTTTGTCGATGAGAAGACCGAAGACCCGACCGTGCAGGGGCGCATTTTCGGTTGCGTAGTTAAGGCAGACGAAAACATTGTCGATAATACTATTCTCATCGGCTACCCCGATACCATGCAGGGCAACATCTTTGACGGTATCGACGTTACCGCATACGTTGCTACGGACGGTTCGCAGAATCATTGCTTTGACGGCTATATGCTGTTTGACGCAGGTATGCGCGAGCCGAAGGGCTTTGCAATCCTTGAGATTACGAGCGCGTAGCTATGAAGGTTAAAACGCTTGTTTCCTATCGCGACAGGCTCACGGGCGAGACGATCGAAGCGGGCAAAACGCTAGAGGTCACCGAAGCCCAATACAAGCGCATGCGCGTTAACCCCGTTTACGGTTGCATGTGCGAGCCTATCGCGGAAAAGCCCAAACGCACAACGCGAGGGCGCAAGAAAAAGGAACCTGAAAAGGAGTAAACGAATATGGCGAGTGCTGAACTTGTAGCGGGCGTGCGCAAGGCTTTGCGGCTTTCTGCTAACACGTTCGATGATGAAATTACGGAGCTGATAGAAGCGGCACGCGTCGCTATGGTCATATCCGGCGTTACGCCTGATGTAGCCAACAGCGAAACGAACCCGCTTGTATCGCTCGCTATCAAGGTCTACGCACGCGCCAACTTTGGAATTGATAACCCCGATTCGGAAAAGCTGCAAACAAGCTTTGACAGCATCGTTACACAGCTAAAAGAATCGACCGATTACGGCGAACTGTTGCAGGGCGTGGGCGATGAGTAGATACAATCAAATGTGCAAGCTCATCGCTCGCACCCTCACCCGCGATAGTTACGGCGTTTCGCATAATATCGACGTTGCGCGATGGGTTTACTGCAATACGTACACCATTTCAGATGATGCGCGTTACAACGCGAACGTGCAGGGCTTGCGCCTTGCCGCTCGCGTGCAGATTCGCAAAGCGGATTATGACGGCGAAAAGCTCGTAGAGCTTGACGGCGAATTGCTGACCGTGGAGCACGTGAACGCGACAAGTCCCGATTTCGTCGTGTTGTCACTCGTTGAGAAATTGGGCGAATAATGGCAAACATCACACTTTCACTAGACGGCGATATTGCGGGCGCGATTGCTGACGCTTGCGAGGAATGCGCAGAAGCCAACGCGGAAATGCTCGCGGCGCGTGTCGAAGCGGCGGGCAAAGAAGCCGCCGACGAATTGAAGAAAACGAGCCGCAAAAAATCGGGAAAATACGCTAAAGGTTGGCGCATGAAGCTCGTTAAAAACAACGACGGTCTAGGCGGCGCAGAAGCGACCGTGTACCAATACGAAAAACCGCACCTAACGCACCTGCTCGAAAACGGACACGCAACGAGAAACGGCGGGCGCGTGGCAGGTGATGGAAAAATCGCAGAAGCATACGAACACGCGGCGCGAAGCTTGAAAGGCGGCGGCGAATAATGGCAGTTACCACGCTTGACGATCTCGCGGAAACGCTCACGGGGCTTGAAATTCCATGGGCTAACACCATGTTTGAGCCGCAAGAGCAGCCCGCGCCGCCTTTTATCGTGCTCACAGCCAACAGCGCGGAAAACACGCACGCGGACAATATCACGTGGGCATCTGTCATGGAGTATGACATAGAGCTGTATTGCGAGCGGCGCGATTACATACGCGAAAGAGCCGTGCAAACGGCTTTGACTAACGCGGGCATAGCTTATGAAAAATCGGTTTGGGTTATCGAGCAAGAAAATCTTGTTGAGACGGTGTACAGCGTCTTGATCGATGAAGAATAGAAAGAAGGTAAGACATGCGTCAAGGATTTTTTGGCGTTAAGAATTGCCATATCGCACTGTTGACGGCAGAAAGCCCGCTCACCTACGCGGAACCCGTAGCAGTACCCGGCACGGTTGAGATTAGCGCAGATGCGGAGGTTTCTAGCGAAGCTTCATACGCTGATGATATGGTCTGGATTGACGGCACGACGAACAACGGCTTTAGCGGCACGCTTTCCTTGCGTGACACGGTGAGCACGGCGGCATTGCGCGAGCTTTTCGCAAAGCTTAGCGGATATGCCATTGATGAGAACGGGCGCATTTTGGGCTTGACCCAGCGCGCCCCGCAGACGTTCGCGCTTATGTGCGAGAAGACAGGCACTAACGTTAATCAGCGTCGTTGCTGGTATTACTGCCAGCTTACCCCGCCGAATTTCGACGCAGCGACGAAGGAAGACAACGCGGAAATTACGCAGCTTGACTATGAGTTTACGGCGCGTCCCGTGACGTTGCCTAGCGGCGAGGTTGCAAGCCATTACGATGACTTCACAGGCTCGGCAACGTTCGATGACTTCTTCGACGCGGTTGATACGGCGATCGTTGAGAAACCGTAACCCTGTAAATCACTAAGAGAGAGGGCAAGCAATGCAGAAATTCACGATTGACGGCAAAGAGCGCGTTCTAGACTGTAACGCGCTCACGCCCTTTATTTACTCCGAGGAATTTTTGACCGAGGGCAAGGGCGGCAAGATGCGCGGCGAGGATATTAACGAGTGTGTTTTGCGCGTCATGCAGAGCGCAGACGTTAACGACGGTATACCGCCCATTGTGGACATGATGCGCCTTTGGTGGGCGTTCGAGCGGACAGCCGACAAAGCAACGCCCGCGTTTGATTGGTGGGTTAAAGAGCTACCCGCCGATGTAATCGACTTCACCGCCCTATATAACGAAGGTTCATGGGGCGCGGCGGTCATGGCAGAGCTTGAAGCGTCGTTTTTTCGCAGCGCGTTTGATTCGGACGTGGTACCCGACAAGCAATAGCGCACTTCCCGAATTACCGCCCGAATTGGCAGAGCGTCCGGGCATTCAATGGCTTTACGCCTGCAAAAGCGCGGGGCTATCGCGTGACGAGCTAGCGCACATGCGCATAGATCAAGCAGAAGCATTGATAGAGCTTTCGCAATTCGTGACGCATTCGGCATTTGCAGAAGAAGACAACAAGCGGGCGGCGGCAAGCGAAGCGGCGTTTTTTGGGTGATGAACGCATAGCGCAAGCGCACTTATTGCAAGTGCGCTTTTCTATGCGCTCAATTCGATTTTGAGGGGTTTTATATGGCAACAACGTATAAAGGCTTAACAATCAAATTTGGCGGCGATACAACGCAATTGAGCACCGCACTAAAGAAAGTGCAGGGCGAAGCCAAGACCACGCAAACGGACTTAAAAGCCATCAATCAGTCTTTGAAATTCAACCCCGGCAATACTGACCTTTTAAAGCAGAAGCAACAGGCGTTAAACGCGGCTTACGATCAAACGAAAGTAAAGCTTAATGCTTACAAACAGGGGCTTGCACAGCTCGAAGCCAAGAAGCAGCGCGGCGAACAGCTCACGGCATCAGAGCAGCGGCAATACAACCAATTGCAGCGTTCTATTTTGACGTGCGAGAATCAACTAAAACGCTATGGCGAAGACCTCAAGAAAGTAACCATTGAAGCAAAGGCAAGCGAAACAGGGCTTTACAAGCTGGGGCAGACCATAGACAAAAACAAAGAGAAGCTAGCCAACGCGGGCGAGAAAATGCAAACGCTGGGCAAGGCGGCGGCGGCGGCAAGTACCGCACTCGCGGGCGCGGGCGTTGCGGCTTTTTCAGAAGTCGAAACGGGCTATGACAGCGTTGTCAAAAAGACGGGCGCGAGCGGCAAACAGCTTGACGCGATGAAGAACAGCGTTAAAGCCATTGCCGAAGAAATACCCACCGATTTTAAAACGGCGGGCGATGCTGTAGGACAGGTAAATACTCGTTTTGGTGTTACGGGCAAAGAGCTAGAAAGCCTTTCAACTAGCTTTGTAAAGTTCTCACAGCTTAACGATACGGACGTTTCAACGAGCGTTGACAGCGTGCAAAAGGCAATGGCGGCGTTCGGCTTGAAGACCGAACAGGCGAAACCGTTTCTTGATGCGCTCACAAAGGCGGGGCAAGCGACAGGCGTTAGCATGTCCACGCTTACAAGCGGGCTTGTCAACAACGGCACGGCTTTTAAGTCTATGGGCTTGTCTGCTAATCAGGCGGTTTTGCTCATGGGGCAGCTTGAGACGAGCGGCGCGAACGCTGATACCGTTATGGGCGGTTTGCGCAAAGCCCTAAAAAATGCCACCGAAAGCGGCATACCCTTAGATAAAGCCCTATCAGATTTGCAAGCTACCATTTCAGGCAGCAAAAAAGGCGTTGACGGCTTGCAAGCGGCATATGACCTATTCGGCAAAAGCGGCGATCAGGTTTACGCGGCAGTGCAAAGCGGCGCGATAGACTTTAACGCGCTTGGCACGGCGGCGCAGGGCTTAGACGGCTCGCTTGGCACGGTTGATAGCACTTTTGAGAACAGCATCACGACGCAAGACAAAATGAAGGTTGCTATAAACAACGTCAAAACGGCAGCGTCAGAGCTAGGCGAAGAATTCGTCCCCGTCGTGGAGCAAATCGCGGGCGTTATAAAGACGCTGACAGAGCGTTTTAAAGCACTTAGCCCCGATCAAAAGGGCTTTATTGCGAACATTATCAAGGTTGGCGCGGTTGGCGGCGCGGCTGTTTTCGCAATCGGTAAAGTGGTTTCGATCGTGTCAACGATGGGCGCGGCGTTTCGCACGGCTTCTATTGCAATTACGGCGATGCGAAGCAGCCAACTTTTAGCAACCATTGCCACCAAAGCGGGCGCGGCGGCTCAATGGCTGATGAACGCGGCAATGTCTGCTAACCCAATTGGAATTGTCGTTGTTGCAATCGGCGCACTTGTCGCAGCCCTCGCGCTTTTCTTCACGAAGACCGAGACAGGGCGCAAGATTTGGGCGGCGTTCACAAAAGGGCTTAAAGAGACTTGGGAGAAGTTCGTTGCATGGATCAAGCCCATATTAGAAAAGGTATGGGGCTTTTTCAAAGGTCTTTGGGACAACATCAAGAAGTTTGCAGCGGGCTTTGTTAAGGCGTTCTTGAGCATTCCCGAAAAGGTGAAAGCCATCTTTAACAAGGTTAAGGAATTCATAACGAACCCGATTAAAACCGCGAAGGACTTTGTAAAGAACATCATCGACAAAATTAAGGGCTTTTTCAGCAACTTTAAAATTGAATTGCCAAAAATCAAATTGCCGCATTTCGTTATCAACCCGCCCGGTTGGCAAATCGGCGATCTGTTGCAGGGCAAAATTCCGTCACTCGGCATCGATTGGTATGCAAAGGGCGGCGTAATCCCGCCGAACTCCCCGCGTTTAGTTGGCGTTGGCGATTCACGCGAACGCGAATGGATAGAACCCGAAAGCAAACTGCTAAAGCTCATCGAAAGCGCGGTGTCTAACGTCGCAAGCGGCGAGACTAACGTAAACGTGTCTATCGCCGTTGACGCGAAGGTTACAGGGCAGCAATCCGCGTACCAACTTGGGCAGAACATCGGCGCGGGAATTAACAGCGTTCTAAAGCAAAGGGGGCTTAGCGTTGCAAGGTCAATTTAACGACAGGCTCATTTTTAACGGGCATGACCTAAGCGAACTTGTGATGTGCCGTTTCGAGCGTCCGATAATGCCGCAGAACGTGAACACCACGCAGGAAATCGGCGGCAGACACGGCGCGGTATTCCGCAATAACCGACTTGGCACACGTATTCAGCCCGTCACGATGTGGTTGCGCACCGAAAAGCGGCGCGAGGTTTCAAGCTTGCGGCACAGGCTCGCAAAGCTTCTTTACACCGACGAACCCGCGCCGCTCGTGCTACCCGACGAACCCGAACTTTTCTATTTGGCGATTCTTGACGGTGACACTAATCTAGGCGAAATCGTGAACGACAAACTACCCGTTGCAACCGTCAATTTCTTGATTTGCGACCCGATAGCATACGGGCGCGAAGTTGAGAAAAGCATCACGGGCGGCGTTGATTTGACCGTTAACAGCGGCGGCACGTGGCAGAGCTACCCGTATTTTACGGGCATTCCCTATCAAAATTCATTGGGTGAGCTGTATGTGTCGTGCGAATACGAAAACGGCGATACAAAGACAGTGCGAGCGACAGCGGACGGCAACGACATTGATTATTTTAGCCGTGTTAGAACGTATTATTTCGACATGGAAAACGAACGATTGTTCGATAGCACGGGCAAAGAGTACGGCGTGACGCTCGAAAGCGATTTTTTCGCGATTGATGGGGCTTGCACGATTAGCGGCAACGTCACAGGCGCGTTTAAATGGCGTGAAAGGTGGCTGTAATGCCGAAATGCATACTTACCCGCTATTCACGTTTCGGCGCGAATCTGGGGCATTTGATTGTCTATGAAGCGGTACACGATGAGGAATTGACGGGCGCGGATAGCCTAGAGCTAATCACGCCCGAAGATTTGAACAAGGGCGATCGTATCGTTTGGCAAGACGGCGGCGGCGTTTGGCATGAACAAATTGTTGACCAAATCGAGCGCGAGCACACCAACGAGGGGCAACCGCTGACGCAAGCCACGTGCATTAACTCCATTGCTGAATTGTGGGGCGATTATCTAGACGATGTGCGCCCCGGCGGCACGGCGGGCGCGATGCTCGCGCGTGTGCTAGAGGGTACGCGATGGACGGCGGGCGTTTGCGACGTTTCGGGCATCAGCGCAACGAAAGTCTTTTATCATACGAGCGTGCGCGAAGCAGTAACGCAGATCGCGGAAAATTTCGGCGCGGAAATCGAAACCGTTATCACGTGCGACGAAAACGGCGTAACGGCTCGCACAATCCGCATTCGTTCAGCCCGTGGAAACACGCAATCAAAAAAGCGTTTCACATGGGGCAAAGACATAATCAGCGCGAAAAGAACCGTTGAGACAACAAACCCCGTCACGCGCGTTTACGGCTATGGACAGGGTGAGGAAACCGAGGGCGGCGGCTATGGGCGGCGCATTACGTTTGCAGACATAAACGACGGCAAAGCATACGTTGAAGACACCGAAGCCACGCAGCTATACGGGCATCTTGACGCGAACGGCAACGTTGTACCTGAAACGGGCGTTTTCACTGATGAAGATTGCACCGACCCCGCGCAGCTTCTTGCAGAGACAAAAGCATATCTAGGGCGCATGAAGCAGCCCGTTATTTCATATGACTTTCACGTTATCGACCTTTACGCGCTGGGGCGCGAGTGGGAATATTGCGGCATTGGCGATAAAGTGACCGCGATTGATGCAGACTTTGCAAACGATGAATTGCGCATTAACATGCGCGTCTCGAAAATTCGGCGTGACCTCATAAGCGGCGATACTGAAATCACAATAGGGGCTATCCCTGATGCGCTTTTGGGCCTGTTCCTCACGTCAAGCGGCAACGATCAAATGATAGTTGCAGCAGACCGCACCGAAAACGACGGCACAGCATACGCGATTCTGACAAGTTCAGGGGCTTTGTATTTCATTGTTCCCGATTACGTGCCACAAGTAGGCGAAAACGCGGGCGCATATGTGTCGTTTGACTATGACACCATCACGTATGTATACAGCGGTTTTGACGTTGACTATTCGAGCACGTTTGAAAATATGCCGTGGTATGCACAGCGCAATTCTATCGTTTCGGCTATCGCGGTTGACACTATCTATTTAGTGCAGTGTTGGCAGTTCTTCGCAAGTCTCGCGTATGTGCGATATATTGACGTGCGCAAATTCCGCTTTGACAATTGCGTGTCAATGCAAACGATGTTTTCGGGCTGCTATAGACTTACGAGCATTGAGGGCTTGACGCGCTACTATCTCGGCACGTCGCATGTAACGAGTATGCGCAGAATGTTCTACAACTGCGCGAGCTTGGAATATATCGACGTTTCAGCATTTCAAACGCAATCAGTAACAGATATGTACGAAATGTTTAGGGGCTGTTATTCGCTCGCGGAAATCGCGGGGCTTACGAACTTTAGCACCACAAACGTTACGACTTTTTCGGGCATGTTCCAATGTCTGCCAAACCTCACAGAGCTTGATCTATCGAGCTTTAGCAATGCGGCGGTGACACAAGCGGGCGTTACTTCCATGTTCGCGAGCGGCAACGCTTGGAACCCTGAAACACAGGCGTTCGAAGCCGTCACGAGCGGACTTGTCACGATATGGCACACAAACAACGCTTTTCTTTGGGACGTTTCGCGCTTTGGTCAATACGTTTTGGCTTTTGGCGGCAATGATTCACTTGTTGGAACCGCGCCCAATGGCACGCAATACAGCTTTGACGAGGACAACCGCAATGCGCGCATGGCGCAGGTTGCGACAAATTCGACGGCGGGTTATTTCACAGACATTACGCTAAAGAGCTAAGGGGGCATTTTGAACGTTCAAAACCTCGTTTTAGACGTGTCGAAAGAATCGACACAACAGCAGGTCGTTACGATCGGGCAGGGTGACAAAGCCGCCACCACGATTCGCGCGACCGTTTACGATAACGGCGCGTTGCTTTCAGGCAGTTACACGGCGCGTTTCTGTATGCGTCTGCCCGGCAAAGCCGATTATTTCACGGCAAGCGCGGGCAGCTTGTCAAACGGCGTTATCACGTATCAGGTAGACGAAGCCCACGCGGGCGCAAAAGCGGGCTACACGGACGAATGCTATTTCGAAATCTTGCAGGGCAGCGCGGTAATCGCGAGTACGAACCGCTTTGCAATGCGAATCTTGCGCAATGTCGAAGACGGCGCAGAGCTTACGCCCGAATGGAAAACGGACGTGCAAAACGCTATTGACGATGCAGAAGACGCAGCCGAAGAAGCACGACAGGCGGCGGCGGCGGCTCATGGTATGCCGACAGGCGGCGCGGCGGGTCAGGTGTTGCAGAAGCTAAGCGGCGCGGACTATGATGCAAGCTGGGCAAGCGTTGGCAAGGATAACGCGACGCTTTCAGATATTAACATCACGGCTAATACGGGCTTTGCCGTCTCAATCACCGAAGCGACGTTTATAGATCATGTCGCGTTTCTGACTATCAGCGTTACGCCTGAAAGTGCGTTGAATGCAAATAGCTTTAACGAATGCGCGACGGTTACGGGCATCAAGTACGGTTTTATGGACTTCTTAACAACACGGGCAGCTATCAACGCGTCAGGGAAACTTATGTTTACGCGCAATACCATTTTGCCCGCTAATGCAACTATCAACTTGTATCTAATTGCCCTCGTTGAGTAGGAGTGTTTATTAATGCTTGAATCTAATAATCCCTTAATCCCCGATTGGCTCGAAGTCTTCTACGCGCCCATACGCGACAATCTCACGGTTGACGTTTTGCTTTTGGCGGTTTGCTTGCTGATTGCTTGTGATCTCGTTTTCGGCATGGCGGCGGCGGCGAAAAACGGCGAATTTAAAAGCTCGAAAGTTCGTCAAGGTTTGTGGCACAAAACGGGCGAACTTGCGCTTATCGCGCTAGCTATCATCATTGACGCGCTTTTGCTTGCGGGCGTTACCGTGCCTTTTAATATCCCTGATGGTAGCGCGGTTATTGCCGTTTGTCTTGGGCTTGTCGTTATGGAGATTTCGAGCTTGCTTGAAATCGCCGTGCGGCTCAACGACCAATTAGCGGAATTGCCAATTTTTAAGCTGCTCGCATCATCTGCAAAAAACGGGCTTGGAGAAAAGCCCGATGCGGTCTACCTTGACGAAAACGACGATTAAAGGCGGTGCAATATGACCATTTGCACGGCTTCACAGGCGATAGCACAGGCGCGTAATTGGATAGGCTACATTGAAAAGCGCAGCGGCACGAGCCTAAAGGATAAGACGGCGAACGCGGGCTATAACAACTATACGTATTTCGGCAAGCTCATGCACAAAGCTTACCCGCAGACGATGGACTATCCCGCCCCGTGGTGCGATGCGTTCGTAGATGCTTGCGTGTATTTGGCATGTGATAAAGTTCTCGCGGATTGCTCGCACGTGCTATGCGGCGTGCCTGATGATTACACTTGCAACAGCGCGGAAATGTACAGAGATTCTAACCGCTGGGGCGTTGTGCCTAAAATCGGGGCGCAAGTCTTCTTCTCCTCTAACGGCAAAGAAAGCGGCATTTGTCACACTGGGCTAGTTGTCTCATATGATGAGTTTTTCGTTACCACGATCGAGGGCAACACATCAAACGCGGCGTGCGTAGTCGCAAACGGCGGTTGCGTTGCGCAAAAAACCTACTTGCGGACAAACTCGCGTATCGTGGGTTATGGCTACCCCCAATATAAAAGCGATGATGAAGCGGCGGCGGCTGTTTCGAAATATCGCCTTTTCGAAGTGACGGCATCGAGCCTAAATATTCGCGATAAGCGCAGCACTGTTTACGGCAAAGTATGCGGATTACTGCCACGCGGCGCGAAAGTCTATCTAACGGCTTTGAAGAAAAACAGCGCGGGCAACACGTGGGCGAAAATCGCGAAAGGCGAATACAAAGGCAAGTTTGTAGCAGTCATTTTTCACGGCAACACATACGCAAAACCCCTTTGACCCTCGCGGGGGCTTCCCTCTCTCTGACCCTCACGGCCTTTGCGCCGTGGGGGTTATTTTTTATGCCGTGACAAAACCGCAGGTCAACGGCTCGTTTAAATGCGTTTTAAGGCGTTTTTGCTTGCAAGGTGGACTAATACCCCATGAAATCGCGCGTTTTTGGCAAAAGTTTTTCAATAAATATCGTGTTAGCACTAGACAATATCTAGTGATAGTAGTATATTGATATTGTCAGAAAGGGCGAAGCGAAAGGGCAAGGCAATGAAGGCAAGTGAACTCAAAGCAATGTATCTGACCTACAAAGCAAACAAGGCATATAGCGATAATATCCTTGCACTTTGCGAAGATGAGCCGGACAACGAAATGCTCGATAATATGTCTGATGAAGCATACGAAAACATGTGGGCATCGCTTGAAACTTTCGCAAGCGCACTTGTTGAGTACACGGGCGGCGCGGTTGACCTTATGACCGCCAAGCGCATGACGGTAAACATTAAATACGCTGACAAGCTCGCGGCAATCATGGACAAGGTAGCCTAACCCACCAACAAGCCGAGCGGGGGCGGCTAATCCCCCGCACCGATTCAACGAGAAAGGACACAGAAAGGGGCGAAAGATGAAATACAAGCACTACACGCTGAAAGAGTTTTTACCGAAGCTTGACGCAGACATGGCATTTGGCAAAAAACATGTTGCGCTTACAGTTTGGATCAACTCACAGATTATTTTTAGCCGCGAATGTGCAGACGAAGCCGAAGCAATGGAGATTCTAAACGGCTTTGGCCATGGCTTTGAATACTTGGGCGTTGGTTGGGCAGAAGTCAAATAGACCGCTAACGAGAGGGGCGAAAGATGAAATTCGACAAACTCCAACAGAATGCCGAAGTATTCGAAAGCACGCTAGATCGCTTGGCATTCGCTGCAAGGCTCACCGATAACGCGCACTTGCGCAACGCTTGCATCATGCTTCTTGCTTACGGTAGCGCGCTTTTGCACCTTGACCCGACGAACAAGGACGCGGAGCAATTCGAAGCGGCGCGCTTCTTCGATTGGCTGGGGCTTGAAAGCACATACGGCGATAACCGCCGAGACGTGTATACATACTATTTCGAGAGGGGCGAATAATGACAAAGCGCAACCGCAACACAGAAGCGCAAAAGCGGGCAGACGCGAAATACAAGCGCGAGAAAACGCAACAGTTCGCAATGCGGTTTTTCCCCGGCGATGCGGACATTTGGGAACACCTGCAAAAGCAACCTAACCGCGCCGAGTATATCCGCGAACTTATCCGCAAGGATATGCTAAAATCTTAAGTACTCGTCATGGCGGCTGTTCGCTGCCATATGTGAGCCTGCGCCGCTGCGAAGCTCGCCAAAGTCGCGCGGCAGCGCAAAGCCCCTGCAATTCGCGGGGGCTTTTTTCTTTGCCATGATCGCGCCAAAAAAGATGCAAAAAATATCGTGTTAGCACTAGACAATATCTAGTGATAGTAGTATATTTAAACCATCGAAAGGGACGCGAGAAAGGGCAAGACAATGACGATTAACACGGCATACGGAACCATCACCGAAGCCAATAGCGATTTTGGATACGGGTTTGTGACCATCGAAAACGGCGCGATTGTTTACCGTGATAGCATGGTTTGGAAGTCTTGGAAATCGGTTAAAGGTTTTGAAAATTGGATCAAGAAGCAAAACAAAATGTGCGGCGGCGCGTTCGATAAAATCGAAACTCGCGAGTACAACCCTGTTTGCACCGTTCTTTCATAATAGCCGACACGCCGAAGCCCGAAGCCCTCGCGAATGCGGGGGCTTTTCGTTTATATGACCGAATCGGCGCGAGATATGCGCATGACAGCTTGCCACGATCTACCCGCAAACCGTGTCACGCATTCCACAACATGCCACAAAAGCGGGAAAAAACGGGGTTAAAACGGGCGATTTTAGCGGGGTTTCGTACATTGCCGTTTGTCTATATTCCCTGCTAAACTGCCCTATTTTTTATGCTTTTTTTCGAATTTGTGTAGTCTGGGGGTCAAGGGGTCGCAGGTTCGAATCCTGTTCACCCGACCA
>OCTX012290655.1_pt1 | contig 25618 bp, 15 predicted proteins | sample 1539691 | NCBI WGS metagenome assembly OCTX01 (sample SAMN02144231, study PRJEB22623) | gut metagenome | biome: sheep rumen | host: Ovis aries | place: New Zealand
ACCACCCATGCAGAAGCAGCCTCGTCAAACGAAGCGAGCTCTGGTGCCGTAACACTCAGTGTGATCGTCTCGCTCTCACCTGGCTTCAGGTTCTTCGTCTTAGCGTAGGCCTTCAACTCCTTGGCAGGCTTGTTCTGAGCCTTGTTGTCAGGAGCTGAGATGTATAGTTCTACGACTTCCTTGCCCTCATGATTACCCGTATTCTTGATCGTCACGGTGACATCATAGATATCGTTCTTCTGGGCAATCTTCGCATCGCTGTACTCGAAGGTGGTATAGCTGAGACCATAACCGAAGGGATAGCTCACGGGTACGTCGAATGAGTCGAAATAACGGTAACCGACATAGATATCCTCCTCGTAGTTGGTGTAGTCCACATTCTTCACATTGCCGCGCTCCACGGTATTCATGAAGTCAATCTTAGCCGTCTGATCCACGGGGAAATTACGTGAAGAGTAAGCATCGGTGAACTTGACGGGCCATGTCATGGTGAATTTACCTGAAGGTGACTGTTTGCCACTGAGCACGTCAACGACACTGTTACCGCCTTCCTGTCCTGCCTGCCAAGCACAGAGGATAGCATCGGGCAGATCTTTCCAAGAGGCGGTCTCGATGACACCACCGATATTCAGCAGCACGACCACCTGCTTGCCAGCCTTGTGGTAGGCCTCGCAGACCTGCTTGAGCAGCTGACGCTCTGAATCGCTGAGATTGAAGTCAGCAGACTTACGATCAAAGAACTCACCAGAGATGCGACCTAAGGTCAGCACGGCGATGTCAGCCTTGGCAGCCTGAGCCTCGAGTTCCGTAGCGGTAAACAGTTTCTCTGCAGGCAGTCCACTGGGCAGGAACTTCATCATCATTGCCTTCTGTTTGTCGGTCTTCTCGATTTCAGCAATCTCGGCCTCACGTGCCTGATGATAGTCACTCCAGAACTGCTCGTATGCCTGCTTCAGATCGTCAGAGACAGTGTAGCCGCCGTTCTTCATACCGTCGAGCAGCGACACCACATAGGCGTGGTTCACATTACCCGAGCCCGTACCTCCGGCGATGAACTCGTAAGATGTATTGCCATAGAGTGCCACGTTCTTGATCTTCTCTGCAAAAGGCAGGGCATTCTCATTCTTCATCAGCACCATACCCTCGGCAGCCGACTGGCGCGTCACCTCGGCATGGGCCTTCAGGTCTGGCTTATTAGAATACTGATAACCCTGATAGCGCGGTGTCTTCTCGATGAGCTTCAGGATACGGCTCACGTTGCGGTCGAGGTCTGCCTCAGCGAGTTTTCCACTCTTCACACCAGCCACGATGGAGTCGAACTGAGCCTTCTTACCAGGCTGCAGCATATCGTTACCTGCCCACATCTGCACTGCACCGTCCTTACCTCCGAACCAGTCGGTCATCACCGTGCCCTCATAGCCCCACTCGTCACGGAGAATCGTCTGCACGAGATCCTTGCTCTCAGAGGTATAGACCCCGTTGATATAGTTATAAGAGGTCATCACCGTCCAAGGCTTACTTTCCTTGATGGCAATCTCGAAGCCCTTCAGGTAGATCTCGCGGAGGGCGCGCTGCGACATATTGGCATCGTTGCCCATGCGGTTGGTCTCCTGATTGTTGGCAGCAAAATGTTTGATACTGGTACCGACATCGTTCTTCTGGATGCCCTTGATATAGGCAGCAGCCGTCTTACCGGCCACAACGGGATCTTCACTATAGTATTCGAAGTTACGGCCGCACAGTGGATTACGCATGATATTGAGGGCTGGGGCCAACAGCACGTCAGCGCCATACTCCTTCACCTCCTGTCCCATGGCGATACCCACCTCTTCGACCAACTGGGTGTTCCATGTCGAGGCGAGCAGCGTTCCAATGGGGAAGTGCGTGCAGTAATAGGTAGCAGAGTCACCCTCACGGGTAGCATCGATACGGAGTCCTGCAGGACCATCGGCCAGCACGATGGCAGGGATGCCGAGAGAGTCGAGCGGATAGGTAGTACCAGCAGCACCGGGCACCAGATCCTTCGTAGCGCCAATCACGGCCTCATCGCCTGAGAAACCCTGCATACCAGTACCGATTACAAAATGTGCCTTGTCTTCAAGAGACATCTTTGCCATCACTTCCTCCTGATTGATGGTGTTCTTGACAGTCTTGTCAGTAGCAGTGCAGCCAGCCATCACGACAGCCAGTGCCCCTGCCAGAATAATTGATTGTTTCATAAGTTGTTATTTGAATAAAAGGGGTACGAATTCCGAAAGATAGATACGCCAGTTGCGCCAGATATGACCACCCTCGGTCTCGAGGTAGGTGTACTTGTGCTGCTTGCTGTCGAGATAAGCGCGCAGGTCATTGTTGTTCTTAAAGAGAAAATCGGTCTTGCCGATACCAATCCAGAAGAGCTTGGGATGCTTGCTGAACAGATTGTCAATCTTCTGGTTACGGTCTGCATAGATATTGGGGAAGCCGCCATTAGCCGTGTTCTGCTGCTGATCGACGGCTGCAGAGAACAATCCCACATAGTCGAACGTATCAGGATTGTTGATGCTGATAAAGAGGCTGTGGAAGCCACCCATCGACAGACCAGCGATGGCACGATGCGCCTTATCTTTCTTGACACGATATGTCTTCTCGATGAAGTTCACGACATCAGGGAAGGCAGTCTCAAACGAACCCTCCATCGTCTTCGGCAGCATCATCGTCGGCACACGGAAGCCCTCAGAGGTCTCACCCGGACATGCCTCCTGCGAGATATTGCCATTGGTCATCACGACGAGCATCGGCTCTGCCTTACCCTGAGCGATGAGGTTGTCGAGGATCTGGGCAGCACGACCCAGTTCACTCCAGGCGTTCTCATCACCACCGATACCGTGCAACAGATAGAGCACGGGATATTCCTTGCCACTGGTCTCATAGCCTGCGGGGGTATAGACGGTAAGACGGCGAGTCAGTCCGGCAGTAGGACTCTCATACCACACCTTGCTCACAGTGCCGTGTGCCACCTTGTTGACCTTATAGAGATCAGTACGGGTATCACCTCCTATCAGCAGCACGCTGAACAGGTTGTTGATATCGCGGATGTTATAGACGTTCAGGGGATCGATGATCTTCACGCCGTCCACAATCATATTATAGGTATAGAGCTCGGGCTTCAGTGCCTCGGTTGTGAAACTCCACACGCCCTTGTCGTTCTTCACGAGATCCACCGGATCAGCAGGCGCATCGAAAGTTGCACCGTTGAATACCACCTTCTTCGAAGGCAGGAAATCGCCCGTGATCTGCACCTTCTGAGCCTCAGGAGCGATCAGATTGAAAGTCACAGTGTTGTCGGCATGGACATCAGGTGAAGCTACCTGAGGGCCCTGCCCCCAGCTCAGGGTCTGCTGAGCATGTGCTGTCATGCCTGTCAGGCATAAAGCAACAAAAAACAAAATTTTCTTCATAAATCAATTATAGTTTCTAGGAATGCGACAAAGTTACGAATAATTCCGTATCATTGTACTTTTCCTTATCTTTTTTTAATAAATTTATTTCTAACTATTTACCACCCTGGATTTTGTTTCATGTTCGGATTCAGTTCGAGCTCTTTCAGAGGAATCGGCAGGAGCGCGTTCTTATCTTGGAATCCATATTTGCTATTATGCCAGTTCCACTGCACATCACTGCCAGTGTAGGCAGGCACATCCTTACCCTGATTAGCCATAGCCGTCTTAGCATCACCCCAGCGCACAAGGTCCTGATAGCGTACTCCTTCGTTACAGAGTTCCAGACGCTTCTCGATCTTGATGTCATTCAGTGTCACAGCTGTCAATGGGGTCTCATGTGCGCGGGTACGTACCATATTCATATATTCTGTAGCCTTGGCAGTGTTGCCTGCCTGAAGATGAGCCTCGGCAGCCAACAGCAGCACCTCTGCATAGCGCATCACCTTGAGGTCGATGAACTGTCCAACCTGAAAATAAGACATATCTGTTGCACAATCCTCTTTGTAAGCCTGATTCTTCCAGAAGAAGTAACCCTCGCTGCCATAGATGCTGGCACCTGGCTGTATCTCCACACCAAAAGCCTTGAGCTGGTCGTTGTTCAAGAGGGTCTTATTCTTACGATAGCCGTTCTCACCTTCCCACTCTACGAAAGAATCATAGAGCGACTGACGGGGATTGAGGAAGCCGTAGTTACCAATAGCGAGTTTCATGAGGGCCGCAGGATTATAACTGAGTGCACTGGTACGCCAGCCCTGCATGATGTACACCATGTCGAAGACGTTCCACACCTGCTCAGGGTCGTTACGCTTCTGGAGTTCGAAGAGCGACTCGCAGTTATTGTTGGCCGCAGCATGGAACTGGTCGTCGTATTCACCGGCGAAGAGGGCATACTTGTTAGAGTTGATCACTTGGTCGAGCATCGCAGCAGCCTCACTGTTCTTACCCTGGAAGAGATAAGCCTTACCCAACAGGGCCTGGGCAAACTCCTTCGTGACACGGATGCCTGTCTCAGCATCGTTGGCGTTGGTCTTTGAAGGCAAGGTGCCGCTGTTGATAGCCTCGTTGAGGTCCTTTTCCACAGCAGCCCAGAGCTCTGCAGGCGTACTGTTAGGCTGCTGATACTCAGCGGGAGTCAGCAGATGATCCACCACAGGAGCGGTACCCCAGAGGGTCACGAGTTCAAAGTGCGCGAGTGCACGGAATACCTTGGCCTCGTTGATGGCGCGCTTCATCACAGGGGTTTCACCCTGAATCTTGTCTGTGAGGAGACAAGCCTTGTAGATGATGGCATAGAGACTCTTATAAAGGCTCTCGATCATAGAGTGGTTGGAGTCGAAGCCGTATTCGTTGAGTTTCTCCATCTCACCATTGTCACTACGCTGCCCACCGCCGCACCATACATCGTCGGAGAGGAGGTTCTTCACGAAGAACCAGTTATAATATGCCGACTTCGTCTCCAGATAGAGTGAAGCTGTACCCGTATTTACATTCTCGTCGGTAGTATAGTAGGTGTCCATGCTACCCATATTGCCATGCTTCTCGATGTCGAGCTCGCTTTCGCAGCTGACAGTCATCAGCGACATCATCCCCAGCAATGCGATATACAATATATTCTTTTTCATAACCTTTTTCTTTTTTACTCTTTTTACTTTTTTACCTTTATTAGAACTCGATATTGAAGCCCAGTACGACCTTCTTTGATGTAGGATAAGCACCCTTGTCAACACCCATACCGGTGGTAGAGTTGGCAGAAGCCTCAGGATCGAAGCCAGGGTACTTGGTGATGGTAAAGAAGTCATCCAAAGAGCAATAGACGCGAGAGTGGCTGATGCCTACCTTGCTGAGCAGGTTCTTCGGCAGGGTGTAACCCAGCTGGATCTGCTTGAACTTGAAGTAGCTGCCATCATAGATCATGGCACTGGAGTCAACATACTTGTCCATATCGTTAGCACCTGCACGGGGTTTCGTTCCAGTGGTGTTTTGCGGTGTCCAACGGTCGTCGAACATCACTTCCTTCATCTTGTTGGAGGTAGCATAGTCGGGGCGGTTGATACAGTTGAAGATCTTGTTACCGTATGAGCCAGTACCGAAGACGGTCAGATCGAAGCCCTTGTAGGCGGCGGTGAGCGTGATACCGTAGGTGAACTTGGGGATAGCATTACCGATATCGGTGAGGTCATCATTGTTCACCTCGCCATCGTTGTTGATATCCTTGAAGAGCGGATTACCAGTAGCGGGATCAATCTTGTCGAACTCAAAGCCACGGTAGTAATAGACAGGATAGCCCTTCTCGAAATAAGTAATGGTGTAAGTATGGAAGTTGCTACCAGCCAGACGAGTCAGTGAGGGGTCAAGGTAGGTCACCTCATTCGTCAGTGTAGAGAGGTTACCACGGATGCCGTAGCTGAAGTCGCCGATATGGTCGCGCCAGCCCAGATCGAACTCGAAGCCTTTGTTCTTTACGTTACCGGCGTTGATAGGTGAGGTGCTGCCACCGATGATCAGAGAGGGCGTGGTGTTCCATACCAGCAGGTCCTTGGTCTTCTTGATGAAGTAGTCGAAGCCGAAGGTCAGGCGCCCGCCGAGCAGGATACCATCGAGACCGAAGTCCAACTGCTCTGAGGTCTCCCACTTCAGATCCTCGTTACCCAAGGACGTTGGAGCAGCACCATCGGTATAGACGATACCAGGTGCGAAAGCATAGATGCCGCTGAGGGCAATGTCGGTGCTGTAGCTATAGCCACTCAGGGCAGAGAGGCTACCGTTCTGTCCCCATGATGCACGGAACTTCAGGCTGTCGAACCAGCTCTTGATGGGACTGAAGAACTTCTCCTCGCTGATGGTCCAACCAGCAGATACGGCGGGGAAATAGCCCCAGCGGGTCTTCTTGGAGAGCTTAGAGAGGTCGGCGGCATCCGCACGGAGTGAAGTCTGCAGCATGTAACGGCCAAGATAGTCGTAACCCAGACGTCCGAAGTATGAGTACTTGGTGTTGCTGGTCGTCTCACCGCTCACGCTCTTCGTAGCCGAAGCGTTGGCATAGTTCAGATAGTAGAACAGCGGATCGTTCTTCTTCAAGGCATGCTCGCCGTTGGCATCAAGACCGCCCGTCACAAAGTCGTAGCTGTTCTTCTGGAACGAGATACCTACCATCGCATTCACCGTGTGAGCCTCGGCAAAGGTCTTCATGTAGTTGGCGAAGTTCTCCCACTGGTAGTAGATTGTCGTAGAAGAGGTGTTGCTCTGGCTGACGTAGTCGCGGCTCTGCACGGCGTTGCCGTAGAAAGGCAGACTAGTGTTCGATGTGCGCGAGCCGTTCAGGCGATAGCCGAAACGTGAGGTGATCGTCAGGTCGGGGATCAGTGTGAAGTCGCCGTAGATAGATCCTGTCACGTTGAAACCCTCGTTCTTGCTCACACCGTTGTCGCGCATGATCAGCGGGTTATACTGCTCACCGCTATAGAACTTACTGGTGCCATAGTAGTTGCCGTCCTCGTCCTTCATGAAGGTCTTGCCCATGGCCTGCAGTGCCAGCAGGTCGGCGGGGAGTGTAGCGCCATAGGTGGCAGGAGTCAGTGGATCCATCATCACCACCGATGTCAACATTGAGCCGTACTCGTTATTCGTAGATACCTGTTTTACATCATACTTCTCGACCTGATTGGTCGTACCCACCTTCAGCCAGTCCTTGATCTTGTACTCACCGTTGATGGTAGCCGTATAACGCTTATAGACGTCAGCGTCACCCTTCACGATACCGTTATTCTTTAAGTAAGAGAGTGCCAGGAAATAGTTACCACGGTCGTTACCGCCGGTGAATGAGAGATTGTGCTTCATCATGTGCCCATGAGTGAAGGCAACGTCCGTCCACTTCGTGTCGGTCTTGCCATCCCAGTTGGCGTTGATGAAATCCTGTGTGAAGAGGTTACCCTCCAGCATGTACTGCTGGTACTCCTGGGCATTGAGCATCTCGGGGATCTTGGCGATTGACTCGTCCGTCCACTGGAAGTCATAGCTGATCTTGCCCTGTCCTGCCTTACCCTTCTTCGTGGTGATCAGCACCACACCGTTACCAGCCTCAGCACCATAGATAGCGGCAGAGGCGGCATCCTTCAGGATTTCCATAGAGGCGATGACACTCGGATCAAGCCCGCTGATGTCATTCAGACGAACACCATCTACGACATAAAGGGGCTCAGAACTTACATTAGAGGAATAACCGCGCACACGTACGGTAGGTGATGAACCAGGAGCGGCAGAGGTGGAGATCACCTGCACACCCGAGGTCTTACCCTGCAGGGCCTGCTGGGCATTAGAGATGGTACGGTTCTCGATATCCTCAGGCTTCACCTGTGAGATAGCGCCCGTCACGGAGCTCTTCTTCTGCACGCCATAGCCGACGACCACCACTTCGTCGAGCACCTTGTTGTCAGGCTGAAGGCGCACCGTCATGCCATTCTTGGCAGCCACCGTCTGTGCCTCATAGCCGATGTAGGAGATCGTGATGGTCTGTCCAGACTTCACGTTGATCACAAAATTACCATCAAAGTCAGTGATAGTAGCATTCTTGGTGTTGCTCATGTCGGCAACCGTCGCTCCGATTACCGGTTCACCGTTCTCGTCGATCACGGTGCCCTTGATTCCCTGAGCAAAAGATGTGGCAGTCATCCAGACCAAAGCCAGCATCATAAATAATCTGATTCTTTTCATCATTGGTTTTGTTTTGAGTTAATGTTAGGTTGAAAATGCAATTTCGGCTGCAAAGGTATAGCTGAAAACCGATAACTGCTTTCGGATTCTGTTTTTCGTTTTTCCGCTGTGTTCAAAACGATTCCGGCATTTTCCGATTTGTTCAAAACCGTTCCGATTCGTTCAAAATGCCACTGAATCATAGGTAGTTTGAAGATTATTTCCTATCTTTGCAGTCAAAACAAAGCATCAAATGGGAAATATCGCGAAATGGGGACTGTTCATCCTGGTGACGGCGTGGCTGGCCATGGGCTGCCGACGACAGAACTGTCAGGACAGCAACAGGGACAAGGACGAGGAGCACAGTCTTGTGTTGGCACAGGAACTGTCTAACAGTCGTGTGCAGTGTATCGCCGAGGATGCCTCAGGACAGTTGTGGATAGGCACCTTCAGGGGACTGAACCGCTACGACGGACATGAATACCACCAGTACTTCTGTGCCGACGACACCATGGGACTGCCCGACAACCAGATCAAGGATATCCTCTGCGATCGCAAGGGGCGGCTCTGGGTGGCTACGGTGAATGGCATCTGCCGCTATACCCGCATGGATGGCTTCGAGCGCATCAGGGCGAAGACCACCAACCAGAACATCCAGAAACTCCTGGAGGACAGACACGGACGTGTGTTTGCCTACAATGGTATCGAGGTGCTGCTTTACGACGACGGCCTCAAGGCCTTCCACCCCATCATCTCCCGTCAGTTAGTCCGTCAACAGTGGATTTGGGCGAATGCCATCATCGATGCCGCCGGCGACATCTTGATCACCGAGAGCCAGCGACTGCTCATCTTCGACGGCACTTCGTTTAAACAGAAACAGGAAATCCCCCTCGATAGCCACCTGAACATCTACTACTCCGAGATGCTCTCCGACGGTCTGATGATCCTTTCAGGCTATGGGCAAATCATCCTCTTCGACACCAAGTCACGGCGGATGGTGCCCCTCGATCCTGCGATGGAAGCACGGCTCACGGCCCACAACAGCATCATCCAGGCTACACGGCTCCTGTCCAACAACACCATCCTGCTCAGCACCTCAAAGAATGGTGTCTTCGAACTCAATCTCCTGGCCAAGGAGTTGAAAGCCCTCCCCGCGAAGTCGGGACTCGTCACACAGATCTTCCAGGACTCGCGCCAGAATGTATGGATGGGCACCTACGACAAGGGGCTCTTTGCCGACTATTACTATAAGGAGAAGTTCGGCGGCAGCGACAATTACCTGAATCGTGCCATCGACCACTCCTCAGTGCTCGCATTAGCGATGGATCGCCAGCACAACCTCTGGATCTCCACACTCCTCAAGGGACTCTTCGTCTATCACTGCGACTCCCAGCAGGCAGAGGCCATCCCCCTCGAAGGGCTGCCTTCAGGTGAGCAGAAGAATGCCATCACACATATCTTCTGCGATCGCGACGGCTATCTCTGGCTCTCCACGGGCAGCATGGCACTGAAGTGCCGCTACGACGGCTCCCGCCTGACCATCCTCCATCAGACGCCCGCAGCTGGCGTGATGGATTTCGAACAGACCGACGATGGCACGGTCTGGGCATCCACCAGCAGCAACGACATCATGGGATTCCCCAGCAGTGGCTCTCCCTTCGTAAGACAGGCCTTCAATGCCGACTTCTGCTTCATTCCCTCGCTGCTGAGACTCAGCGACGGGCAGATGCTTATCTCCGCCTTCTTCCAGAAGATTCTCAAGATGAACCCCCAGACGGGGAAGTTCTCCGAACTCGATATCCCCTCGATGGCACAATGCATCCGCCGCAGCGTCTATATCCCCACCGATATGTTGCAGGACTCCAAGGGCGACGTGTGGATAGGCACCGTGAGCAACGGTCTGCTGCGCTACGACCTGAAGACCAATGAGATGATGCGCATTGCAGGCATCTCCTGCTCTGACGTGGGCAGCATCGAGGAAGACGCACAGGGCAATATCTGGGTGGCCACGATGAAGGGGCTGAACCGCTGGGACCGTAAGACGGGGCGCATCACGTCGCTCTACAAGGCCGACGGTATCGGTGGCGACGAGTTTGTCGATCGTGCCTCCTGCCTCCTGCCCAATGGCAGTCTGGTCTTCGGCAGCACCGATGGCATCACCATGTTCAATCCCGCCGATATCGACACCCTCCGCCAGATGCCTCTTAAGTTCTGCGACCTGAGGATCCACAACCGCCTGGTGCGCCCCGCTGCTGGCGGCCCTATCGAGGCCATGCTCGACAGTTGCGGGGAGGTGCGCCTGCGACACGACGAGAACAGCTTCAGCCTCTCGTTTACCGCCCTCGACTTCGGGGAGTACGAACGCGTACATTACTATTATAAACTCGACGGCTTCGACAGCAACTGGATAGATGCAGGCAACAACCATTCTGCCAGCTACGCCAATCTGCCGTCAGGCCGATACACCTTCCGCGTGAAGACCACCGATGCTGCCAGCGACGAGAAGTCATCTGATGAGCGCACGCTGAGCATCGTGGTAGCTCCCTCACCGGCTAATGCCTGGTGGGCTTGGCTCATCTATCTCGCGCTGTCGGCACTGCTGGCAGCCTACCTCTACCGCAATGCCCGCCGCGTCGTGGCTGCCAAGCGCGCCGCCAGGAAAGCCGAGATGGAGAAGGAGCAGGAACAGCGCACCAACCAGATGAACATGAGCTTCTTCGCCAACATCGCCCATGAGTTCCGCACCCCGCTGACGATGATTGCAGGCCCCGTAGGACAACTCGCCACCAGCGAGCACCTTAACACCGAGGACAAAGGACTGCTCAAAGTCGCACAACGCAGCATACAGCGGATGTTCCGCCTCGTGAACCAGCTCATGGACTTCAACAAACTCGAGAACGACACCCTGCGCCTCTATGTGGAGCCCGCCGATGTCGTGAGCACCCTCAACAACATCTGCGACACCTTTGAGTTCAATGCCCGTGAGAAAGGACTCACCCTCAACCGTTACGGCATGGACGACAAGGTGGAGAGCTGGACCGACAGCGACAAACTGGAGAAGATCATGTCGAACCTGCTGTCAAACGCACTGAAGTTCACACCCACAGGAGGTCACATCGACGTGACGCTCGACGTGGTTGACAAACAGGTCAGGATCAGCGTGGCCGACACGGGAAAGGGCATCCCCGAGAACCAACTGGAAAACGTATTCAAGCGCTACTACCAGCTCGACAACCAGACCAAGGCCGTCGTGAACTGGGGTACGGGCATCGGCCTCTACTATGCCCGCAGACTGGCAGAGCTGCACCACGGCTCACTGACCGCCAGCAACCGGGAACAAGCCACGGGTGCCGTCTTCACACTGGTGCTCCCCATGGATAAGGAAGCCTACAGCGACAAGGAAAGACAGCCACTGGATGACCAAGGCCTCGCCGACTTCCGCATCGTGGACGCCGCACCGCTCCTGCAGACGACGCATGCAGACAGCACGGCAGACGACGACCAGCGCCCCACCATCCTCATCGTGGACGACGACACGGAGATCATCAACTACATGCGCCTGCTCTTCTCTCAGGACTACCGCCTCATCACCTGTCTCGATGCAGAAACCGCCCTTGAGGAGATGCGCGCCGCAGAGCCCAACATCGTGCTGAGCGACGTTGCCATGCCGGGCAAGGACGGCTACGAACTCTGTCAGGAGATCAAGCAGGACATCCAGCTGAGCCATATCCCCGTCATCCTCGTGACAGCCAAAGTGACGGCCGAGAACCAGGTGGAAGGTCTCAACGTGGGTGCCGACGCCTATGTCACCAAGCCCTTCGAGCCTGCCGTGCTCTCCGCCCTCATCCAGTCGCAGCTGAAGAACCGCGAACGCATACGGAAGATACTGACCAAATCGACCACCACCGACGCCGACAGCATGGACAGCGTACTCTCCAGCCAGGACAGGCACTTCATCGACGAGCTCTACAAGCTGATGGAGGAAGAACTGTCAAACTCCGAACTCGACGTCACGCGCATCACCAAGATGCTCTATATCTCGCGCACCAAACTCTACTATAAGATCAAGGGACTGACGGGCGAGACACCCTCCAACTTCTTCCGCACCTACAAGCTCAATCGCGCTGCCGAACTGCTCAAGAGCGGTAAATATACCGTTGCAGAGGTTGCCGACAAGTGCGGGTTCAGCACCCAGAGCCACTTCTCCGTGGTCTTCAAGAAGCAGTTTGGCGTCACCCCGACGGAATATAAGGAATAAGGTGCAGCCGCCATGCAGAGAGACCACTCTGTGCAATCGTTTAACCACCTGTCTGTGAGAATTTTGCGAAATGCGAGGTACAACATTGCGGATTTATCCCTATCTTTGCAGTCAGAGAATAAACTAAAAACGATTATGCGACGTATTTTATTGGTAACCGCCATCCTGATGGCAAACGTATTGACGATGAGTGCAGCAAAAAAAACAGTGATTAACCGGATTGAGCCCACCGACTGGTATGTGGGGATGAAGAATCCCCAGGTGCAGCTGATGGTGTATGGCCAGGGCATCCGCGATGTGCAGGATGTCACCACCGACTACCCCGGTGTCACCATCGACAGTCTCGTGCGCCTCGACTCCCCCAACTACCTGCTCATCTACATGAACCTCAGCAAGGCCCAGCCCGGCACGATGCAGCTCACCTTCAAGGGCGGCACCATCAAGGGCTCGAAGGGCGTGAAGGTGGCCTATCAGCTGAAAGCCCGTGAGATGAAGGGCGAAGAGCGTATCGGCTTCACCAATGCCGACGTGCTCTACATGCTCATGCCCGACCGTTTTGCACAGGGTGCCAACCATCCCAAGCAAATCAAAGGCATGCGCCACTACGTCGAAGACCGCTCCAAGCCCAGCCTGCGCCACGGCGGCGACCTCAACGGCATCATCGAGCACCTCGACTACTTCAAGGAACTGGGCGTCACAGCCCTCTGGTTCACCCCCGTGCTGGAGAACGACTCGCCTGATCAGGAAAACGGCTTCTCCACCTACCACGGCTATGCCACCACTAATTACTATAAGGTGGATCCTCGCTTCGGTACCAATGAGGACTACCGCCGCCTCTGCGACGAGGCCCACAAGAAAGGACTGAAGATTGTGATGGACATGATCTTCAACCACTCCGGCTTCGAGCACCCCTGGACGCAGGACATGCCCTCGAAAGACTGGCTGAACACCCCCGAGTGGCTCAAGGAGCAGAAGAGCGGACGTGACCCGATGACAGGCTACACCGCCAACAGCGACGGCTCTGAGCCCGCAAAATCTGCCTATCTGCAGACCTCCTACAAGCTGACACCCGTTGTCGATCCCTACGCCTCGAAGATCGATATGAAAGAGACCGTCGAAGGCTGGTTCGTGCCCTCGATGCCCGACCTCAACCAGCACAATCCCCACCTGATGCGCTACCTCATCCAGAACTCCATCTGGTGGATTGAGACCGTCGGCATCAACGGCATCCGCATGGACACCTATCCCTACGCCTACGCCGACGCGATGGCACAGTGGATGAAGGAGCTCGATGAGGAGTACCCCAACTTCAACACCGTAGGCGAGACCTGGGTGACAGAACCCGCCTATACCGCCGCCTGGCAGAAAGACTCCAAACTCTCGGCACACAACTCCTACCTGAAGACCGTGATGGACTTCTCCTTCTTCGACAAGATCAACCAGGCCAAGAACGAAGAGACCGACCCCTGGTGGAATGGTCTGAACCGCCTCTACGGCTCGTTCGTCTATGACTACCTCTACCCCAACCCCTCCAGCGTGATGGCCTTCATCGAGAACCACGACACCGACCGTTTCCTCGGCGAGGGGCGCGACACCCTGGCACTGAAACAGGCCCTGGCACTGCTGCTCACGGTGAACCGCATCCCGCAGCTCTACTACGGCACCGAGGTGCTGATGAACGGCACGAAGGCCGTCACCGACGGTAACGTGCGCTGCGACTTCCCTGGCGGATTCCCAGGCGACGAGCACAACTGCTTCACCCGCGAGGGCCGCACGAAGGCCGAGCAGAGCATGTTCCAGTGGACCAGCCGTCTGCTCCACTGGCGCCAGAACAACGATGTCATCATCCGCGGCACCCAGACACAGTTCATCCCCTACAAGGGCGTCTATGTCATCGCCCGTCAGTATCAGGGCAAGACGGCGCTGACCGTTCTCAACGGCACCTCACAGCCCGCCACCCTCGAAGTGGAGCGCTATGCCGAGGTCATCGGCAACACCGCCAAGGCCAAGGACGTGCTCACAGGCCGTTACTTCGACCTCTCGAAGAACCTCGACCTCAAGCCCCGCCAGAGCCTCGTACTCGAATACTAACATCACGGCGAGATAAACCAACAGCCCCGCAGACCAACCTATCGGCCTGCGGGGCTTTCTCTATCAGGGGCGCAAGAACGCAATCCTGCAGCTTGCCTTCGTTGTAGATCACGGCTTTCACCTGACTGATTTTCAGGCGTTAAGCAATTTTGGCAATTGATTATTTACAATCAGCATTTTTCCTCATAGCCCAGAGGCTACTGTCTTGAAGATCGCCTTCTTCTTCTTTTCGCCTTTGCCCTGCTGCACCTCTATGGCCCGGCCTTCGTCGATCATGCGGATGATGTAGCCGGCGCTGGCATACTTGTCAGTATAGTAGGTGTTATAGACACCCGTACCTATCTCCTCCAGCGTATAGGTTCTGGAACCATTTTTCTTGAACGTCACTTGAGTTCCACCGTTAAGACTCTCGGCAAAGATCCATTCCCCACCATCGATGTCAGTGTATGGCTCACCGAGCAGTGGTTCAGCGTCGTCACCAGGCTGTATCTCGTCGTTATAATTCTCAATGACATCCCTTACCATCTTACCTCCGATGCTCTTCGATGGGTCTCTGTGGGCAAGCTGCTCACGCTGACTCTCTTTACGCTCATAGTCTTCATAGGCTTCCATAGCCTTGCTAATCAGTAGGCCGGCAACGATTACCATGCATACATACTTAATAATCTTTTTCATCTTCGCTTAATCTTTAATGTTTAACTCATTGTCTCTTTCTTCCCGTAGTTACTTCACGCTATTAATCTTTAGTCGCACCTGCTACAGCCTCCCAAAACACATCAGAGAGGGCTTTCAGCTCGTCCTTATCAGGCGAGATAGCACAACCAGAAACAACCTTACCGTTCACCAATGCGGCTTCTGTGTAACTGAACATATGAGTACCGTCTGCCTCTGTCCAGTTCATGTAACAATAGCAATGGGGGTGATAGCTGCCATCTTCATTGTTGTCAAAGTTTACCTTATATTGATTCTCGAGCGTAATACCTTCTTTTTTTAATAATACGCCCGCCAATGAATTCACATAGCTATACAGCATATCACCCAACTCTTCGTCTGTCATGCCGTTAATACCCTGCATAGCATTTGGGGTAATTTTCAGTATCAGACGATGACCTTCTTCGCTGGGCTTCAAAGTCGTTTTTATCAGGCTAGCCTCGGTATTATCCTTTAACGACTCACGGGCTACGATCTCATATCCTCTGGACATGGGAAAGGTTACGCCACCGACGGTGACCATGTCTGGGCCTTTCTCCGACTCACTCATCATCTCTTCTTTCTGACCATTGCCATCAGCATTCTCATCACTCTTCACTTCATTCGCTACCGAAAGCTGTGACTTCTTGTCAAGCAACATCTGTTCCATCTTACTTGACACCTGCTCTTTTACAGCGTTTAACACTGGGTTCGCATCACCACCGCCATCAAATACCTTGATGGCCACACCAGCCAACACCGTGATGATGGCTGTCAATAGAATGTTCTTAATATTTTTCATCATAGTTACTTATTTTTCAAATAGACGACGAAATCGGATATAGGCACACCAATAGTTGAAGGCTGCCAGTAAATAGAATACGACTAATGCAACATAACCGGTAACAGTGCCAGTCTTATCAACCTGATCGATATAGCTATTGATGGGTAACACCGCCAAAAGGGCTATGAATGCGCAGAAGCATACTGACGTCAGCAGAAACTGGTATCGGGGGAACAGCGTACCGCCAAGGACAAAAACGGAATGTCCGAAGAAGAAGGCACCAAGTTCGAAGATCAGCAGCATCCAGTCGAAGGGCTGCGTATTCGCATGACTCATCTCGTTCATCAATACAGGCAGACCACAGATGTATTCGCCATCGATGAGACCTGTGAGCAACATACGTAAGGTATCAGCACAGACAAATGCCAGTATAAATCCCAAAGCGAGTATGACTGTGACATAGATATAGCGTATGCAGAATTTCTCTAAGGGCATGGCCTGCAGTTCCTTGAAGGTTGTGCGTCTAGCGGTCTTCCTGGGTCCCATGATGTAGGTGGCACCATAGACGATCACGAATATAAAGGTGGCTGCGCTGTAGGTCAGAGTCACTTCGAGGATATACGTGTAAACGTTACTCATGGCCAGGTAGATGATGAAGAATAACTGCATGGCCAATAGGTAGCACAACATGATTAGGAAGTTGCGCAACATGCTTTTGCGGGCATCCTGCAGATGACTTCTAAAAGCCACCCAGAAACGATTTGAATTAAAGGAGTCTGCCATACATGAGAACTCAATTATTCTAAATAGCCTCTGTCTCTCAGCATCTGCAAAGCAGGTTTCTCCGGTAAGGTGTCAGGGTTCATGGTCATAACGATCAGGTTCCTGTCTGCATCATAGCGAGCCACGACAACACCCTGCATGCGCGTCGTACCGTCCTGTCCACCTTTATACCAGAAGTGCAGCGATTCCTCATAGCAGGCCACGCTATATTTCACCGCCTCGAAAGCTTCCTGTATTTTGTCGTCGGCTTTCTTAATAGCGGTGAGGTCAGCGCCAGGCTGCTCGGCTTCTTTTTGCAGTTTCTCGCGGTAAGCTGCCAAAGCTGTCCAATATTGATACTCCTTCTCAATACCCATATAGTCGAACTCATAGCTGTCGGGGTTGGGAATATTCTCTTTAGCGAACTGTTCCAACGCTTCACGATAGGGATTAGGCTCTTCCGAGTTACATGCACACATAAGTGCGAGAACTGCGATAAAATAAATAATCTTTTTCATTAGTGTAACTTTTTAGTGGTTATTAATTTATCCAATATCCTTGATGGCTTGGCCCATAGCCTCAGCGAAACTGTTGAAGGTATAGCCTAAGGCAGAGAGCTCGCGCTGTATGCGCACAAGGGCTGCTGGCGATTCTATATCAATCTTACTACAGCAAATCACTGCTGCGCGCAGTTTCTCGGGTATGCGCGAAGCACCGTTGAACTCCATGCGGGCTATATCACGAGGATTAACGAAGTTCTTGAATTGCTTCACCTCTTGACGCAGACCCTCCATGATGCTCGATACACCCTGCGACTGCATGAGCTGCCGCTCTGTGAGGTCGGTAATGCCTTTGGCATTCTCCAGCAGTGCCTCACCCTTGCCGAACCACTCCTTGCCTTTGTAGGTAACGGCATCGCTGACCTGCTCGGGGTCCAAGAGCCTCCGGGCTTGAGTCTTCGGATCACTACTGAGCATTCTGCCAAGGTCGTCGCCATAGCTTTCGGGGTGTCTCAGCACGTCCTCGATGTTCGTCTGGTCCATCTTTCCCGCAAAGCGATTGGCAATCTTCGAATCGGGCGCCTTATGGCCAAGCGCCTTTTCGTAGAACTCCTTGTTGTAGAGGTCGGTGGTAGACTTTTGATTGAAATAGTGAACTTCGCCAAACTCATCTTTCCAGAAGTAGGTAATGTCGCGATCCATCGTGAGTTTCTGTCCCTTGATAAGTGCTTCTTTCGAGCTCGATGTAGCATTGAGTACCTCTATTTTGTATTGAGGAGGAAGGCCCAGACGATTGCGCAGTTTCTTCATGACGGCATCATCAGTCTGCTCATAGATGTTCTGGAGCGTGGTATTGAACTTGCTGCGCACGTAATCCAGCGAGTCGTCTGCATTGTTCAGCAGATACATGGCCTGCTTGTTCTGCTGTACATCGAAGATGAGCTTGTTGAGCATCTCCTGATTGCCTGCACCATGAGGATTCATGCGGTAGAGATCGACAGCGGCCTGAAGGTCGCGCACCTGTTCTCTGGCGTGTTCTATGCCGAACTCAGAAATCTCCATCAGTTCCTTCTCTGCCTTGGTGAGCGGCTTGCTCGAAACCATGTCTCCAATCATTCTGCTCTTGGCAGCAGCGCGTTGGGCAGCATCAGACGAGTCGTTGAGGGCATTCTTCATCACCTTGCCCTTGATGGTATTGAGGAAGCCCTTGCCTTCATCGACCATCTCCATAGCCCCCTTCTTGATGGCCTCAGGTGTGAGTCCGGCATTTTTGGCTATCTTGCTCATCTTCTCCATGGCATACCCGCCTGCTTGGTCCATTACAAACTCTCGTGCTGCCACCTTTGCGCCTACGATGAAACCTTCCCATACGCTGTCGCCGCCGTTATCCACATATTCCTTCATGTCTCTGACGATCTCCAGACCGGTGAAGACAACATCTGCGCAACCCATAGTTGCGACGCCGACGACTAATCTGGTGAAGAAGCCCATCGAGTCTTCTATCTCCTTGGATCTGGCGATAAACACCTCGAGGAACAGTCCGACCTCTTCGGCAAGCGTCATATCTTTCGCAGCCTTTCCGCCAGCTCCCTCAATAGTGCCTGAGAGCACGCCAGTATAGAGATCGCGAACGCGCTTTACCTGATCGGGGTCGTAGCCGTATTCGGGCTTGTAGCCTTCAAGCATCACCTCGATGAATTTCTCCAGCGGGAAGAGTTTTTCGTAGAGTCCTTGCTCGAAGATGGCTCTCTGGATATGGAGCAGTCGTTCGGTGGTATGCTCCTCTTCTTTGAGGACAGCCATTTCCTCGTTCAGACTACCGAAATGACGAACGGGCTGCGAGCATAGCAGCACTTTGGTATCTGTCGAGTATTCGCGATCGAGATGTTTCGTTGTCAAGGTCAAAATGACCTCGATACGCTGTGGGGCATCCAGAGCGCAGCGGCAACAGCGGAAAATGGCCTCGCTACCACCTTTGTCGCCCTTCTCGCCAGTCTGATTGCACTGCAGTCCCAGTTTATCTACGAGCTTCTGCTTTTCATCGTCGAAGGCTTTCCATTTGCATCCGGTAAGTACGGGTGCAAGTTGCAGCACTTTGTGCTCACTCTCATCGTATTCATAGAGCACGATGCTCGAATGAGTCTCAGCAGGCGTGTAGGTCTTTCCTTCAGCACCAGCAAAGGCGAAGCGGCGGGTGGCATGTTTACGGGCGCTGTACTCTTCGATATAGCACCCGATGTCGCCTACGTGCACAGCGAGTCCCATGTGGAAGCGACGTATGTCTAACGATCCCTTGATAGACTTGCCCGACTTGCTGGGAGCCTCGATTTCAAGGAGGTGTCGCTCGTATCTGCCTGCCAGTTTTCCTGCAGGCTTGAGGTCATGGATGACGGCAAAGTGCATGTGGGTCTCCTCGTCCCATTCCACATTTACGCTATAGGTGTTTGCCAAGTCAGGATTGCCATCGGCAGGCGAAATCTGGACTACGATATCCTCCGACCTGTCAAGTCCTACTGCCACGAATGGTAGTCTCACTTCCTTTTCATACCCGGAAGGAAGTGTCAGGTTGTCTTGTCCGAAGATAATCTCGCTCATTTCGATGTTGAAGACCACCTTGTTCTTCAGCGCACCGTTGGGAGTGCGGAAGATGAACCAGATGTCGCCCTCATGGGACTCTTCTGGGTAATCGTCGGCCGTAATGCTTGCAACCTTGTATTTGTCCTTCAAACCAGTTTCTACAATCCTGAGATTCTCACCTTGTTCTATTTCTATCTGTTTGGTTAAGTCGTGTCGCTCAATTCGCTTGCCCTCAGCAGTTCTCTCCTCGATGCGGGCGCCTACAATCTTGGGCTCATCGCCAACCACCAGCTTGCTGCCGAGGTTCTTGTAGAGTATCATCTTATAGGTGCTGGGCTTCTTGGGCTCATCTTTCTCTTCTGGTTCTTCTTCTGGCTCTTTCTCCAGCTCATCTTCTGGCTCGTCGGGACCATCTTCGTCGCCCTTACGGCGCCTCTTAATCAGTTTGTAGCCAACAAAAGTACCAATAGTGCCAACGCCAACGGGTATCATCCATGGGGGCAGAATGGTTCCTCCGTCTTCTCCGCCTTCTTCATTATCACCGCCACCTAACCACTGGTCGTCGTCATCGGCACGAACGGTGTTTTCGATGTCGCCGCCATTGGGGTAGTATTTGTAGAGGTAAAATTGGGTGACGGCGTATGATAACATCTTAGTTGCTCCATTGGGTGCAATTCCATTGTCTGTTGAATATGCAGCTTTGACTGAAACAACCATGTAGGATTCCTTGCCTAATACCAGTTGTTGAGACCAATCGTCAGTGCAGTATAACCGTCCCTCGGCCTTGTCTCTGAGGCAAGAACCCCATGTCATGATGCCCCCCTTCTCTTCATACTGCTTTTCCAAGGCTTCTTGAACGGCTTCTGGATTGTCGGCATTCGCGACATAGCGTTTTGAGTACGTCTCCAAATCGTCCTCGTTAGTGCTATTTGCAAGTATGCTTTGCATCATATCGTAGCCTAACGTGGTATTGCCGACAGTGACTTCAGGCGTCACGATGATGTCTAAGTCAACGGTATGACTTCTTTCAAATTTATTAACTAAGTTATATTTTTTGGCAGCTTTTTTAAGATCACCCCACAGCTGGTCTATGTCGAACGGCTGGCCATCCAGTGTCGTTTTTACCTTGATTTCAATCTTGTTTTCTTCGCCCACCTTAACATATTGTGGTGGCTTGGTCCACATGGTCTCAATACTGTGTATGGTGCGCTTTTCTGGGGTTCGCTGTCCTCCTGGGGTGATTATAACCTTACCAGGCTCATGTCTAACGCTATATGTACCGTCCGCTTTGAAAGTGGAAGGCATATATTCCAGTATCTTGAAAACGGCCTTGCCGTTCATGCCGTTCTCGATACCCGTGTTATTTCCGTTAAAGCGTTCTCCGTCTAAGAGTGTTTTCTTGTAAGTCAGCGCCCAATAACCGCGGTCTTTCTCCTTTTGGGCAGTTGCACTGACGGCAAGCATCAACCCTATCAGAAAAAGGGGGATACGTTGTATTCTCATAGGCTATGCTCCCATAAAATAAGCTAATGCAACTGCAATGATCACCCAATACCACCATTTGAAATTCTTCCGTCGTTCTTTCTGCAACGCCATATTGGTGCGAAAGTTTTCCATCATTTTTTCTCCTAATGATTTCTTCTTTTTCACCTCTTCTTGGGGAGCAGAGGACTGGGGCGCAGCCTGCTGGCGTGTACCACAACTTTCACAAAATTTCGCTTCGTCGGGGAGTTGAGCCCCACAATTAGTACAGTACTTCATAGTTTTATTGTTTTTAGTGGATTATTTATTTCTTTTCAGTTTTCTCAGGTCTTCTCGAATCCTGATAATGCCTTCATGATTCTCTTTCACAATTTTCATGTCGGCGTTATCACCCTTGGCAAGTTCTTCCTCAAGTTGATCCTCACTACGTTGCAGAAGCGCTTCCAAGTAAGCAATGCGCTCCTCAACGGTCAGATCATCTTCAGAATCCTGAAGTACTTCTGCTTTTGGCATGACAGGGTCATCTCCCTTGGGAATGCGGGTAGCATCGTCAGTTGAAACTTCTGGCTCGACATTTAGAGGTTGATGCTGCTCGGTTTTCGGAGAGTCAGGTTTATCATCTGAGAAAAATCCTATGAAGAAGACAAGAAGGAACACTGAGCCAACGGCGATGAAAATCACCTTGGCATATAGGAAAAGATAACTTAGGCATCCTTGCTTCTTTTCCTTAGCCGGAGACTCTTCCTTTGCTTGGGGCTCTTCCCTTGCTTGGGGTTCTTCCTTAGCTTTGGGCTCTACCTCCTTCTTGGGCTTCTCTTCATGCCTCACAGCTGTTTCCTTGGGGGCTGGGTCACTCCAACTGGCAAGGACAAACTCGCCATCAGTATCAGGAGCCTTGACATTGACTTCGGTGTCAGGAACCTTGATATCACTTTCGGTATCCGGAGCCTTGACATCACCAAGTGTCTTGGCAGAATTCACCTTGGCACCGCAACTCCTACAGAACTTGGCTTCTTCGGAGAGCTCTGCTCCGCATTGCATACAGAACTTCATCGTATTTCGCTATTTTGAATAACTTACTTAACTTTCGGACAATGACAGCGGATATAATCCAGCACAAAATCAAAATCTTCTTTCGTCGTGTAAATCTGGTTCTTGGCAAAGGGCTCGTTTACCTTAATGGTGTTCCATCGGCGCTGAGCCTTGATGCTTCTCACAACCTTGAAGTCGGATGACAGTGAAGTGTGATTTGCAACTAACACACCTTGTCCCATACGTCCGATATTGCCCGTCAGGATACCTGCACCAGCCAGCGCACCGCCAATTGTACTTGCATTCTTTTTCTGGGCAGGAATCTGCTCGTGCTTGATACCGTTTTCATCCATCGTAAACATGACAATATATTTCCCTCCGTACTGCGCAGCCACTATCAGGTAGGCAATACCACTGATGACAAGGAACACGAGGATGGCAACACCCCACCACTTCAGGTCTTCGATCATATTGGCAAAATTACCACTGAATATATCACTGATGTAGGTGACGATGAAAGCAATGGCACCTATGCCACCGAAGATCTTGCAAATGGTGAAATAGATACTGGGGTTAGTTAACATGTTCATCGGGTAGGTCCAACGGTACTTTCCATCTGTACACAGACGAACTTCCTTACCACTGTAATCCGGACTTTCCAGTTGTCCGTTAGAGTCTAAATGAGTTGATGTATCCATAAGCGTTTTGTTTTACGAATTATTCTATATTGTCTTCTCGGTTTTAATGGTTTCTTGTCCGTTCATAAATAGACTGTTGGTATATATCTGTGTACAAAGATAGTGTTTTATTTTCAAAAAACCTAAAAATCTTTAAAAAATTTATCAACTAAACATGTTTTTTATATATTTGCACTCAAACTATAAATATGAATAAGCGTTTATTGCAATTTTTGATGATATTTTTGCTGGCATTTTTATATGTTGGCTGTGATCCAGTGGGTATGTCTCAGATGAATTTGCTAGGCGACTTGCTTAACAGTGATGTTGGTCCTACACTTTCAGCAGAGCAGTTACTTGACTCTATCGAATCACTCAATCAGCGGAAGGAGGGTTTTTCCATTCATTTCCCTGTTACAGACGAGAATGCTTCCCCCAAAGATGGTGAAATCTATGTGAATCCCAAGACAGGTTCCAGCATACAATTCGATTTGACCCCTGCCGACAGTCTATATGGTATGGGGACAGTTATCATTGTTCAGCAGACGGATGGTGAGTTGACGTTTAGGCACAACGCTCTTGATAGTGTCGTCACGCGTCATGTCCAGTCACGAGGCAAGGGCATCTATGCCCTATATTCGACTTCTCTTGACAGCGACAGCCTCCCTCGCAGAATCTGGAGTCGTGTGCTACTCTACGTCTATCCTGGTGCAGACAGTATCATGACGACACGTGGCTATGAAGATTCTAAACATTTGTTTTACGCAAGTCATTAATATCTTTTTGTTATGAGAAAATATATTCAGTTTTCCATGATTGGGTGTGTGTTGTCTATCGTGTGGGCTTGTAATTCACGGTCAACTCAAAACAGCTATCCGATGTCATTAGAGAAAAATGCCGTCTTACGCCTTAGTTCTATTCTGAACAGTAGTGAGGGGCATGCCATGTCGGGAATGGAACTGGCTCATAAAGAAGACAATAAAGAAATATTCAAGGTCGATCTTCCTGTAAACGAGACAGATGAGCGTCCGCAATATGGTAAAGTATACCGCAATGAGGAAACGGGAGGCACCATCGTATTCTACGATACCGCTATCGAAGGCGACACCATCGCCCCTATTGGAACAGCTGACCTTACGACCGTTATACATGATTGGGAAACAAAGCCTGATACAACCATTAACTACTGCGTTCATGCCCGAGGCAATGGTATCTATACGTTTTACAATATAATACATAAGGGATGCCACTGCAGTCGTCATGATCAACATCCTGATGGGTATCCCGAGTATGCCCCATGCTTGGTCTATATAAAACCTGGTGGAAAAGAACTGCTGATTACTTGGGGATATGAACGTTCAGAACGTGAATATAAATTAGAAAACAAGACTGCTGCCAGCCAACCTGATACCCCTTCTCAGTATGAGGTACAGATCAAGGAAGAAAAACCGGCAAGTGCTGAGGGTGAGATGGATGCCGTGAAATCCGTATGGCTCACCAACAAACGTACGGGTAAAGTTTTCAGGGTGTGCGTCACCAATCCTATGGCTGAAGCGCAGTGGGGAAACATGAATGGTGATCAATCTGACGCCATCGACGTTCCGCTCACCCAGATTGCCGCTGCCGACAAGGCCATAATTGTCCCGGGCGATAATGTAAAAATCATTGTGGAAGGTTGTCCCGACGCTCGTAATATCTGGTCGTATATCATCGATCCCTATACAGGCACAGCCAAACAGTTGCCATCCTCAGAAGGCGTTATCAGCCTTGATTCGGACAAAAAGGAAATTATCGCTGCTTCATACGGCTATGACTCTGACGGACGTTACTCCGTAAAAAAAGCCTATTCCCTTGAAGGCAAGTTCCTCCGGATAGTAGGCGATAAAGAAAGAGAATAACAGTCCCCACGCTGGAACTTTCTTGTCCTAGCGTGGGAATTTTCTTAACAGACCAGATTAGACTGCTCATTTCAGAGCAGCAGGGCTATCTTGCTACCTCAGGGGCACTCAGCGTCCTTAGCTGCCTTTGTTTTAGTGTTCTTAGCCATGATAGGGTTTTAAGTTTCAATTTGCAAAAAGAATGGATTTTGCTGACTTCACCAAATTTTTCCGTAGGAAAGTGAAGACAACGGTCTCAGGAATAGCGTCAACTTTCGCGGGGGAGGGAGTCAACCTTTTCAGGGCGAAAAACTTACAAACTTACAACTTACAAACTTACAAAACTATTTTTCAAATGGTACATGAACGTTTGAAAAATAGTATTAATAATATTATATATTATAATATATAATATTATTAAATATATAATAGGTACTTTGTAAGGTAAGTTTGAATTTTGATTTTGTAAGTTTGTAAGTTGTAAGTCCAAACGTGATTTTACGGTTTAAAATATTGACTGTTAGTTAGTTGTGTATGTGAATAATGAGAGCCACTTATCATAGTGACAAATGGCTCTTACTCTGAAATAAGATTCTCAGAATTTCTGAGAAGTGATGATTTCTACGGCTCTACAACCCGAAGACGCACCAGAACGAGATGACCGGTCCTGCAGTCGCTTCGCTGAAGCTGCTTGCTCAGGCTACTGGCGAGTACACC
>OCTX012218682.1_pt1 | contig 25617 bp, 23 predicted proteins | sample 1539691 | NCBI WGS metagenome assembly OCTX01 (sample SAMN02144231, study PRJEB22623) | gut metagenome | biome: sheep rumen | host: Ovis aries | place: New Zealand
CTTCTCTTGTCAGTCTGTTGTCAGTCTTGACAGTCTTCAAAATGACTGCAAACGCCGATGCTCAGGGCGTTTTGTCAGTCTGACAGTCTTTATACAAAAAATGGGCATAAATGCTCAAATAAATTTGGCATTTCGCTCACTTATTCGTACCTTTGCACACCGTATGAATACGATATTTATTGTTTTGCCCATTCTCGTCCTGTTGATGTTCGACTTGGGACTGACGCTGCGCCCAGCAGATTTCCGTCTGGTAGTAGAGCGCCCACGTGCTATATTAGTAGGTTTGACAGGTCAGATACTGCTGTTGCCACTCATTGGTCTGGCTATAGGTTTCGGGTTCCAAATGGAGGCTGTGTTCTTCTTAGGAGTCATGCTGATAGCATGCAGTCCTGGCGGCAGTTCCAGCAATGTGTTCTCTATGCTGGCAGGCGGCGACGTTGCCCTGTCCGTATCGCTGACCATGCTGAGCAGCATTATCACGCTGTTTACGGGTCCGTTGGTGATGAGCTATGCCACAGGACTGGTGGGCGAGAACCAGTCGATAACCTTGCCAGTGGGCAACCTGCTGGTGCAGAACATCGTGCTGATGCTGGTGCCTATCGTTATCGGCCTGTCAGTAGCGATGTGGCGTGAACAGTTGGCCCGCAAGATGCACGGCGTGCTGAAGAAGCTGGCCTTCCCTGCCCTGATACTGTTGGCAAGCATCTTCTTCATACAGAACAGGGAGACCATCGTCCGCGAGTTTCCACAACTGGGACTGGCCATGACGGTGCTGATCCTGCTGGCCATGGGCGGTGGCGTAGCACTATCGTGGATTATGCGACTCTCTGGACGTGAGCAGCGTACCATCATTATAGAAATAGGTATGCAGAATGCTGCCCAGGCCATCTCTATAGCCAGCAGTCCCTTCGTCTTTGCCAACGACGTGATGGCTATCCCTGCCATTGTCTACGCCCTGATGATGAATGTCATCCTGCTGGCTTATGTAGGCATTATCAAGTCGCTGCGCAAGGATTGACGGACGGTAGACATACCAAAAGTGTTAATTATTCATAAATAGTGTGCTTCGCGGATGTATAAAGCATTATTATTGCTATATTTGCACCAATAAGCTATAACACTATAATAATTAATGCTGCCTAAGAAAATCTACCATAGGCTTTCACTTAGACTAAGTTTAAAAGTTGCCTGTGTAATTGCGTTGCTGCTCTTGGTATCTCTGGCCGTTTTGTTCAATATCTCGCGCCAGACACTAAGAGAGAAGGCGATGCGTAATGCCGAGCAGACCCTGGAGGTGACGGTACAGAACATCGACAACATCCTGCTCAGCGTGGAACAGTCGGCAGGCAACGTCTATTGGGAGATGGTGGCGCATCTTGACAGACCCGACGACATGCTGACCTACAGTCGACGACTGGTAGAATGTAACCCCTATATAGTAGGCTGTGCTATCGTCTTCAAGCCCTACTATTACCCTGGTCGCGAACTCTTCATGGCCTACATCCATAGGAAAAGCCATGCCACAGCGCCCTATGCGCCATCAGATCTCATACAACAGGACACGTTTACCAAACGCCCCTATACAGAACAGGTATGGTATACCGAACCTATGACCTTAGGACATGCCTGTTGGACTGACCCCTTGAAGAACAACGATACGGAAGACGAGGCACTGACCACCTTCTGTCTGCCCATCAAAGACCGTAGCAACAAGACTGTCGGAGTGCTGGCGGTAGACGTCGCTATTGAGTTGCTCTCACAGATTGTACTGGCCGCCAAGCCGTCGCCCAACGGCTACAGCACGCTGTTGGGACGTAATGGTTCGTACATCGTCCACCCCGACAAAGAAAAGCTGACGAAGCAGAACGTTTTCAACCTGTTTTTCAAAGACAACAACCCCTCCATTCGCAAGGTCGTCAAGGCGATGGTCAGCGGCGAGAGTGGACAAGAGCCCTTCATCATGGACGATCGTGAGTGGTATGTCGTCTACAAGCCCTTCACACGCCATGAGGTCGTTGGCCGTACCACAGATCACCTCGGCTGGAGCGTAGGCGTCGTCTATCCGGAAGATGACATCTTCGGCGACTACAACCGTATGCTCTCTCTCGTCATTGGCATCGCCTTCGTAGGTTTGCTGCTTGCCGTCGTCCTCAGCAGCCTGTTCACCCACAGCAAGCTGTTGCCACTGCACATGCTCACCAAGGCAGCACACGAAATCAGCAAAGGCGACTATAGCAGATCTGTCCCTGACACAGAACGCTACGACGAGATAGGACAACTGCAGAAAAACGTCCGACAGCTACAGCAATCGCTGACCACCCGGATGGCTGAGTTGGAGCAGATGAACGACCAGCTCAAGGAGCGCAGCAAAGAATTGCAACAGGCCAACAGAAAAGCCCAGGAGGCAGACCGCATGAAGACAGCCTTCCTGCACCAGATGATCTACCAGATGCTGGAGCCTGCCGATGCGCTCAAGAACCACGTCGAGACGCTTTGCCACAACTATCAGACCATCAGCATGGAAAAGGCCCATGAAGAAATCGAAGCAATCCATCAGGAGGGCAAAACGATTGTTGAACTGCTGAGGCACATGATAGACTCGGCAGACCATGAAACAGAAAAGGAGGAAGAGGCCCATGAATAGGATTCGTCGACAACTCGCCGCCAAGCTCAGCATCGGCATCACGCTGCTGGTTTCCCCCATCTTCATATTGACGTTGGGCATCCTATTTCTTTATTCACGGCACACCATCCACCAAGAGACCGTGAAGCAGGTCAACCATGTGCTTCACACCACGACACAGCGCGTCAGAAGCAAGATGAGTCTGGTAGAAAATGCCGTCAACTCCAGCAGTTGGCTCATGGAGGAGTATTTCCGCGCCGACTCGTTACAGTCTATCTGTCTCCGCATAGAGCGTCTCAATCGTACGGTCAGCACGTGTCGCTACTGTACAGACTCCGTTGAGATAGCACAAATCAAGCCAGGTAGTGCACTCAGCATCACTGCCGCAGGTGACACCGTCTTTACCTATTCCAAGGTTCTGCGTCCTCACGGAGGTCCTGCCAAGGGAGTCGTCACGGCATCTTTGGCGTCCCCCAAACTGGCAAAAGTCATCAACGAGACAGAGCGACCTACACCCCACTCCCGTTTCCAGTTGGTGAAAAAGGGCGAACGCTGTGAAGAGAATGGCAACCTCGTTGTCTACCAAGCCTTGGAAGGCACAGAATGGAACCTCGCCTTGATATGTCCAGAACATGAGATTCTGGCGAGTTACCACCAGTTGCTCTATTGGGCTGCCGGGCTGCTCGTCGTCGGGCTGCTGCTCATCCTTCAAATCAGCTATCTGATAACAGAAAGAACCGTCAAGCCCCTCAGCCAGCTGTTGGTACGCTCAAAAAGAATTGTTGACGGGCACTACGACGAGACAATCCCCCACTCCGACCGACATGATGTCATTGGAAAGCTGCAAAACAGTTTTGCCGTCATGCAGCAGTCGCTCCATGAGTATGTGAGCAACATCCATCAGACTGCCGAGGAGACACAAAAGCATAACAAGGAACTGGCACAGGCCATGACGCTGGCCGAAGAGGCTGTCAGGAAGAAAGCAACATTTATACAGAACGTCTCACACCAGATGCGCACACCACTGAATATCACCATGGGATTTGCCGATGTGCTTGGCGACAATCTCAAGGCAACACAGGAGGGAAACGATCAGATACCACAGGAAGAGTTAGCTGACGTCATCGACACCATGACCCACAATGCCATCCATCTGAACCGCATGGTACAAATGCTCTCCGACAGTTCTGAATACGGCACTTCCCACGAGTTGTTCACCGACAGGAACGACCAGGTGGTTTGCAACACCTTTGCCAAAGAGTGCATCGATTATACGCGAGAACGCTTCCCAAAGGCTACCATCCAACTGAAGAGCCAGTTGTCTGACAACTGCAGCATCAAGACCAACCACACCTTCCTGATGCGTACACTCCGCGAACTGCTGTTCAATGCCGCCAAATACTCTGACGGCCAACATATCACGCTACAGCTCTCAGAGACTTTTTCCAATATCTTCTTTAACGTAGAAGATACTGGTCCTGGCATAGGAAAGGAATCGCAGGAGATGATTTTCAAACCCTTCAACAAAGTCGACGACCTGTCCGAAGGTCTGGGCCTCGGCCTGCCGCTGGCCAAGCGTCACGCACAAGGCTTAGGCGGCGACCTGACGTTAGACGACAGCTACCATGACGGTTGCCGCTTCACCCTGCAGGTGCCTAAATGATAGGTAGGGAGATACCATTTATCTTTTGATAGACGTCGAGGGCATAGACATCGGTCATGCCGCTGATGTAGTCGATGACGGCCATGAGGCGCACCTCCAGGTCGGGGTCGTCAATATGGTACTGGCTGGACACACGACCAATGAGCTGCTGCGAATAGTAGCGGTCGGGGTGCATGACGGCCTCAACCATCTGCTGCATGAGTGTCTCCATAATCTTATAACCAGACAACTCCACATCGAGTACAGGACGACTGCGGTAGATGTGCTGTACGGAAACCTCCGCACAACGACGATAGGCCTCACGCTGCAAAGGACTGATATGGTCTACGAGACTGCCCTTAAAGGTGCCACCCAGTATCTCGGCCTCGTGCTCAATGAAGGTGTTGACACACTCGTTCTCCAATTTACCGATGACGCAGGCACGCAAATAGACTATCTGTTCGTTTTTATCGGTGAGTTGTTCACTCTCTATACGCTGCATGATATGCTGTTGCGTCTCCTCGTCGAAGAAGTCGAGCATCAGGCGCTGCGTCTGTTCAAAGGTGATAATCTTCAACTTATGAGCATCCTCCAGGTCCATAATCTCATAGCAGATATCGTCAGCAGCCTCCACGAGATACACCAGCGGATGGCGCACATAGCGCAGGGGCTCACCAGGCTTGGAAACACAAATAATACCCATTTCATCGGCAATACGCTTGTATGTTTCCTGCTCGCTCTGGAAGAATCCAAACTTACCCTTCTTGCTGGCAGCAGACGAGGCAAAGGGATACTTCACAATGCTGGCAATGGTGGAGTAGCACATCACGAAACCACCAGGGCGACGACCCTTGAACTGGTGGGTCAGCAGACGGAAGGCATTGGCATTACCCTCGAAATGAGTGATGTCATCCCAAAAGGCTGGCGACACCTGCTGACGCAGTGCACGACCAGGTCCCTCGGTAAAGAAGGTCTGGATGGCCTTCTCACCAGAATGCCCAAAGGGTGGATTACCCAGGTCGTGGGCCAGACAGGCGGTAGACACTATCTGACCTATCTCCTCAAACAGCGTACCACGCAATTCGGGATGGCGCTGCTCGATGAGGCGCTGAGCCACATCGTTGCCCAACGACATACCTACGCTGGCCACCTCAAGGGAATGAGTCAGGCGGTTGTGCACAAAGACGCTTCCCGGCAAGGGGAACACCTGCGTCTTGTTCTGCAGGCGGCGAAAGGGTGCCGAGAAGATGAGACGGTCGTAGTCACGCTTGAATTCCGAACGGTCATCATGGCGCTCCGTATGGCGCTGTTCCTGACCGAGTCGCTTGTTTGATATAAGTTGTTTCCACTCCATAATGAGTGCAAAGGTAACAATAAATTAAAGATTAGAGATGAAAAATGAGAAATTATTTGTCTGTTTGGAGAGAAATGACTACTTTTGCACATTATTTAATACGAAACGTTTCGAAATGATTAAAATTAAAGTCGTCAACCGCGGGCACCAGCAGTTGCCAGCATACGCTACACCACAGAGTGCCGGAATGGATTTGCGCGCCAATCTTGATGCGCCCATCACGCTGCATCCTATGGAGCGTCGCCTCATACCTACAGGTCTGCACATCGCCCTACCAGAGGGCTATGAAGCACAGGTGCGTCCACGCAGCGGACTAGCCTTGAAGCATGGGCTGACGGTGCTGAACACACCAGGAACCATCGATGCCGACTATCGTGGAGAGATTGGCGTGGTACTTATCAATCTGTCGAAGGAGGATTTCGTCGTCAACGACGGCGAGCGCATCGCGCAGATGGTGATAGCCCGCCATGAGCAGGGTGACTTCGTTATTGTCGAGGAACTCGACGAGACAGAACGCGGCGAAGGCGGTTACGGCCATACAGGAGTGAAATGAAGAAGTGGTGTTACATAACAGGCATGCTATGTGTCATGGCCATCAGTGCTGTGGCACAAGACGACACTGCAAGGCGCTATGACGCCTTTTTCCTGGATGCTATCTGCCAGCGGGAGAAGGGAAACAACGATGCCGCCTTCGACCTGTTTCGCCACTGCATCGACATCGACTCCACACGTTCTGAGGCCTACTACTATCTGGCACAGTACTATGCAGCGCTGAAACAGAAAGATATCTCGCTGAAATACTGCCAGCGTGCCGTAGACTTAGAACCCGGCAACGTGACCTATGTGGAGACGCTGGCCAACACATACCTGACACTGCGGAAATACCCCGAAGCCATTGTGACTCTGGAGAAGCTCTACGAGAAGAGCCGTGACCGCGAAGACGTGCTAGGACTGCTGATACAACTCTACGAGCAGCAGGGTGACTACGACAATGCCATCCGCACGCTGGGACGTCTGGAAACGATTGAGGGCAAGAGCGAACGCCTGTCGTATGCCAAGAGCAACCTCTACTCGCAAAAGGGCGACAAGAAGGCTGCCATTGCCGAGATGAAGATGCTGGCCGACCAGTATCCCAACGACAACAACTACCGTTGCCTCTATGCCAACACGCTCTATCTCAACGGACAGAAGAAAAGGGCAGTAGCCATCTATGAAAAGGTGCTGAAGGAAGAACCATCGAACCGCAACGCACAGATGGCGTTGCTGGCCTACTATAACGACCAGAAGGACTCCGTCAATGCCAACAACATGATAGAGCGTGTGCTCTTCAACAAGAACGCCACGACAGACGACCGTGTAGCACTGATGCGACAGGTCATTGGCGAGAGCGAACAGACTGGAGGCGACTCTACCCGCGTGCTGCGGCTGTTCCACCGACTGCTGGACATGCCGGAGAGCGACAGCGACATGGCCATCTTCTGTGCATCGTATATGAACATGAAGAAGATGCCCAATGACAGCATCCGCCTGGTATTGGAAAAGGTCTTGGAAATGTCGCCCGACAATGCTTCCGTCCGCATGCAGCTGGTAAACTATGCCTGGCAGGCTGAAGACCGCGACCGCATCATCGACTTATGCAAGGCTGCCCGCCAATATAACCCCGACGAGATGGCATTCTACTACTATCAGGGCATTGCCTACTACCAAAAGGGAGAACTCGACAACGCCCTCAATGCCTTCCAAAACGGTATTGACGTCATCAACAGCGACAGCGACCCGGCAATCGTCAGCGACTTCTATGCCGTGCTGGGTGACATCATGCACCAGAAGGGTATGGAACAGGAAGCCTTTGCCGCCTATGACTCCTGTCTGGTATGGAAAGACGACAACATTGGTTGCTTGAACAACTACGCCTACTACCTCAGCGAGAAAGGCATCCGACTGGATGAGGCCGAGCGCATGTCGTTCCGCACCATCAAGGCAGAACCGAAGAACGCCACCTATCTGGACACCTATGCATGGATACTCTTCATGCAGAAACGCTATGACGAGGCCCGCAAATATATAGACCTCACGCTGGAGAACGACACTGACGCATCGGCTGTCTTGCTGGAACACGCAGGAGACATCTATTACCATGCCGGTGAGAAGGAGCAAGCTGTCGAGTTCTGGCAAAAGGCGCTGGAGCGTGCATCGGCCGACTCCGAGGTCAAGGATGACCGACGACAGGTATTAATACGGAAAATCAAACTCAAAAAATACGTCAAAGAATGAAAGCACTACGTTATTGGAAGATGACCGCAATGGCTATGGCTGTGATACTGGCAGCATCGTGCGGCAGTAGTCGGGGCTTGGGACGCAAGTCGGGCCAGCCGAAAGGCGCAACACCTGATACAGCAACAACAGCAACAACAGCGACAACAGCAACAGCAATAACAGCTATACCAGACACGCTGGAGAAAGATGCTTATCTGCAGAAGGTAACAGACAATGCGCAGTCAACGCGTTTCATCACCTCTAAACTCAAATTCACCGTAGAGTTGGGCAACCGTCAGATGACACTAACGGGCAACCTGAAGATGAAGCGCGACGATGTCATCCGACTACAACTGATGGCGTTCGGCTTTGTAGAAGCCGGCCGTCTGGAATTTACGCAGGACTATGTGCTCATCGTAGACCGCATCAACAAGCAGTACCTGAAGGTACCTTATGCGCAGCTGGACTTCTTCCGTCATAGCGGCGTCGACTTCTACATGCTGCAGGCTTTGTTCTGGAACGAACTCTTCCAGCCTGGCAAGTCGCATCTGACAGAAAGGAACCTGAGAAAGTTCACCACCGATGCCGGTGTCGACAATGACGTCATCGTCTCCTTTGAGAACGACGTCCTGTCCTATCGCTGGCTGACGGAACGTGAGACGGCTCGCATCAAGATGGCCAACGTGCTCTATAACAATTACCTCCGTGGCAACTACCAACTCAACTGGGACTATAGCAACTTCAAGGCTAGCAACCGCAAGATGTTCCCCATGGACCACAAGGTAAGCTTCAGCACTCCTGACAAAGAAGTAAAACTGGAGATGATACTCAACTATATTGGTAATGACGAAGACTGGGAGCCCCGCACGGTACTCTCCGGAAAATATCGCCAGATGCCTGTCGACGAAATACTGCGTCGCTTTATGTCACTCTAAACAGCAGGGATGAAGCGAATAGGCATTATACTTTTACTTCTATTGGGTTTTACCCTGACACCGCAGGCTCAACAGCGTCGTAAGCCTGCGGCTAAGAAGACCGCTACCACCGGGAAAAAAGCCAAAGCCAAGAAGTCTGCCAAGAGCACCAAGTCTACCAAACAGCCTACCACGGTACAGGCTTTGGAGAAGGAGCGCAAAAAGATACAGCAACAGATCAAGGAGCAGGAGCGTCGACTGGCCAACACACAGAAGGACGTCAAGAAGCGCCTGCAGAACCTGATGATTCTGAACACAGAGATTGCCGGCAAGCGCCGTACCATTGATACCATTCGCCACGACATCAACCATCTTGATGGAGAAATCGAGACGCTGGGCATACAACTGGAGGAGTTGCAGAAGATGCTGGCCGACTGTAAAAAACGGTATGTCAAGTCGATGCGCTACATGCACCGCAACCGCTCTGCACAGAGTCAGATGATGTTTATCTTCAGTGCTGACAACTTTGCACAGATGTTCCGTCGCCTGCGCTTCATGCGAGAATATGCGGCCTACCAGCATGTGCAAGGCGACGAAGTCAAGGAACAGCAGGAAGAGGTCAACAACAAATTCCTCGAAATCAGCATTGCCAAGGACCATAAGGCACAGCTGCTGGCCAAGGGTGAGCGTGAGCGCCAAGCCCTTGAGGGCAAGCAGACTGAACAGCAGAACGTGGTAAAGTCGTTGCAGAAAGAGCAGAAAACCATCCAAAGCATCATAGCCCAGCAGAAGAAGAAAGATGCTGCACTGAATGCTCAGATTGACCGACTGATTGCTGAGGAGGTGGCCCGTCAGAAAGCCCGTGCGGAAGCAGAAGCACGCCGCCGTGCAGAAGCAGCAGCCCGTGAGCGTGAACTTGCCGAGGCCAAGGCCCGTGAAGAGAAAGCTCGTGCCGAGGCGATGGCTGCCAAAGACAAGAAGAGCCGCGAGGAAGCTGAGCGGCGTGTGCGTGAGGCTGAGGAGAAGCGTGTCGCTGCCCAGCGCAAAGCAGAGAGCATGCCGATGACTCCACCTTCAGAGGATGTCCGCATCAGTGGCAACTTCGAAAGCAACCGCGGCCGACTGCCCATGCCTATCACGGGACCCTATCGTGTTGTCAGCCATTTCGGACAGTACAACGTAGAGGGCCTGCACAATGTAACGCTTGACAACAAGGGTATTAATATAAAAGGTGAGAATGGCGCCCATGCTCGCAGCATCTTCGACGGTGAGGTCAGTGGTGTCTTCAGCTTCGGTGGTACCATGGTTGTCATGGTGCGCCACGGTAGCTATATCTCCGTCTATTGTAATCTGGCCAGCGTCAACGTACATCGTGGACAGCGCGTCAGTACCCGTCAGTCATTAGGCCGTGTAGGTACCGACAACATTCTGCAATTCCAGTTGCGTAAGGAGACTGCCAAGCTGAACCCAGAGAGTTGGTTGGGGCATTGAGGAACGCTGGCTATTGGCAGTTGGCTATTAGCAGTTAGCTATTAGCTGAACATACGTTTCTATGGCATTTGCAATCTCGCTAATACCGATGTACTCATCGGCGCTATGACTGCGCGCACTGTCGCCAGGTCCTAACTTGAAAGAGGGAAATGGCATCAGCGCCTGGTCACTGAGCGTTGGAGAGCCAAAAGGCTGCATACCCATCGCCTTGCAACACTGTATCAGCGGATGCTCTTCGTCGATATGCGAGGACCGCAGTCGGAAGGAACGGGCAGTGAGTTCACACTTCTTCATGTGTTTCTTTAGGAAGGCGAAGAGGTACTCATTCTCGTAATATTCATTGGGGCGCACGTCGATGACAAAGCGGCACTCGTCAGGTACCACATTATGTTGGGTACCGCTATTCAGCACTGTCACCGTCATCTTGGTAGCTCCCAGCAGTGCACTCTCCTTGGTGAAACGGTAGTCGCGCAACCACACTAAATCGTCCAGCGCCTCATAAATAGCGTTGACGCCCTCATTACGGGCTGCATGGCCACTCTTGCCATGGGCCACACCATCGATGACCATCAGTCCACGTTCAGCAATGGCCGGCTGCATACCAGTCGGTTCGCCGACGATAGCCACATCAATCTTTGGCAGCTGAGGCAATGCCAAAGAGAAACCGTTGGCACCGCTGACCTCTTCCTCGCACGATGACAGATACACTAAATTGTACTTCGTGGTTCTCCCGCGAAGACAACGGTATGCCTGCAACAGACTGACCAGACCACCACCACAGTCGTTACTGCCTAATCCGTAAAGGCGGTCACCCTCGATGGTCGGCGTAAACGGGTCAAGTGTCCAGGTGCTGACAGGTTTTACCGTATCGATATGGGCACAAAGTAGGACGGTAGGTTTCTCGGTGTCCAGTTGTTCGCATACCAGCAGATTGTTGCCAATACGCTGACACGGCAGTCCGCATTTGCCGATGAAATCGGCCAAAATGTCTGCTGCCTCCGTCTCGTCACGGCTGACGGAGGGCGTACTGATAAGCTGTTTCAACAACTCAACGGCCTCTTGTGTATATGCTTGATTATCCATAATCGACGCAAAGATACGAAATAATTCATAATTCATAATGCATAATTCATAAATTATTTGTAATTTTGCACCTAATTAATAAATAGAGAGAGTTATGCAAGCAAATTGTCACATGTCTGTGCTAGTGCATGAGCAGGCAAAGAAGTATGGCGACCGCGAGATGCTGATATATCAGGATTTCGGTGGTAAGGAATGGAAATCACTCAGTTGGAATCAGGTGTCGACAACTGTTAAGCAGGTTAGTAATGCCCTGTTGAATCTAGGGGTGAAGGTACAGGAGAATATTGGTATCTTCTCGCAGAATTCCGTGCAATACATAGAGTGCGACTTTGGTGCCTGGGGCATCCGAGCCGTCACCATCCCTTTCTACGCCACCAGCTCTGAGCAGCAGATACAGTTTATGGTCAACGATGCCAAGATACGTTTTTTGTTTGTTGGCGAACAGGACCAGTACGACAAGGCACGCCGCATCTTCTCACTATGTCCCACGTTGGAACGCATCATCGTCTTTGACCAAATGGTCAAGATTTCCGAGCATGAGTCCACTGCCATCTACTTCACTGACTTCCTGAAACTCGGCGAGAACCTGCCCCGTCAGACGGAAGTGGAGAAGCTGCAAAGCCAGGCCAACGACGACGACATCGCCAACATTCTCTATACCAGTGGAACTACCGGCGACTCCAAAGGAGTGATTCTGACGCACGGACAGTTCCATGCCGCCATGATTGCGAATGGCAAGTGTGTACCCGTCAACGAGGACGACCGCATCATGAACTTCCTGCCATACACACACATCTTTGAGCGTGGCTGGGCCATTCTCTGCCTCTATGCTGGAGCAAGGATGATTGTCAACACGCATCCACAGGAGGTGCAGCAGTCCATGCGCGACACCCACCCCACCTGTATGTCGGCCGTTCCTCGCTTCTGGGAGAAGGTCTATATGGGTGTCATGGACAAGATTGATCATGCCAGCAGCATGCAGCGCAAACTGTTCAAGCATGCCTTGTCGGTAGGTCGCCGCCATAACATTGAATACCTCAGCAAGGGCAAGAAACCACCAATAGCCCTGCACCTGGAATACGGAGTACTGAACCGCACCGTCTTCTCGCTGGTACGCAAGGAGCTGGGATTGGAGAATGCGCATTTCTTCCCAACAGCAGGTGCAGCCGTCTCTGAGCATGTAGAGGAATTCGTCCATTCCATCGGCATCAACATGGTGGTAGGCTATGGTCTCACCGAGTCACTGGCAACGGTGACGTGCGACCATCTTGGCGAACCTTACACTGTAGGTTCGGTAGGCCAGCCTATCGAAGGCATCGACATCAAAATTAGCGAAGAGGGCGAGATTCTGCTCAAGGGTCCGACGATAACCGTCGGTTACTACAACCGCGAGGATCTTACCAAACAGGCGTTTACCGAAGACGGCTACTTCCGTACCGGTGATGCTGGCTACCTGAAAGATGGCGAGCTGTTCCTGAAAGAGCGCATCAAGGACCTCTTCAAGACCAGCAACGGCAAGTATATCGCACCGCAGATGATTGAGTCGAAGCTACTGGTAGACAAATACATAGACCAGATATGCATCATTGCCGACCAGCGCAAGTTTGTGTCAGCACTCATCGTACCTGTCTACTCTCTGTTGGAGGAATATGCCCGCGAACACGGCATCGCCTTCGACAGTCGCGAACAGCTCTGTGCCGACCAGCGCATCATTGAGATGATGCATGAGCGTATCGACACCCTCCAACAGCAACTGGCCCACTACGAACAGGTGAAGCGCTTTACCCTACTGCCCCACCACCTGTCTATGGAGAAGGGTGAGTTGACGAACACGCTGAAAATTAAACGCCGCGTCCTCAACGAAAACTACAAAGCAGAGATTGACGCGATGTACGCAGAATAAAATATGATTACACAAGACCAATTAAAAGATGTACTTGACCGTGCCGACGCGCTGTACAAGTACCTGAAAATAGACGAGAAGAAGATGGAATACGAAGAGGAGGATCTTCGTACCCAGGCTCCCGACTTCTGGGAAGACCAGAAGCGCGCTGAGGAGCAGATGAAAAAGGTAAAAGCCATCAAGAAATGGATTGACGGCTACCAGGATGTGCGCACCGCTGCCGACGAGTTGCAGTTGGCCTTCGATTTCTACAAGGAGGAGATGGTTACTGAACAGGAGGTGGACGCCAACTACCAGAAAGCCATAGAAGCCATCGAAGCCTTGGAGCTAAAGAACATGCTACGACAAAAGGAAGACCCCATGGAGTGCGTGCTGAAAATCAACTCTGGCGCTGGAGGTACAGAGGCCCAAGACTGGGCACAGATGCTGATGCGTATGTACCAGCGATGGGCTGAGGCACACGGCTACAAGGTTTCTATTGCCAACCTGCAGGACGGCGACGAGGCCGGCATCAAGAGTGTCACCATGCAGATAGAGGGCGGCGAATATGCCTATGGCTACCTCAAGAGCGAGAATGGAGTCCACCGTCTAGTACGTGTCTCGCCCTACAATGCACAGGGCAAGCGCATGACCAGCTTTGCCTCTGTCTTCGTAACCCCACTCGTCGACGACACCATCGAAGTATATGTAGACCCTGCCAAACTGTCGTGGGATACCTTCCGCAGTTCTGGTGCCGGTGGTCAGAACGTCAACAAGGTGGAGTCTGGTGTGCGTCTGCGCTACTGGTACACCGACCCCGACACGGGCGAGGAAGAGGAAATCCTCATCGAGAATACCGAGACACGCGACCAGCCCAAGAACAAGGAGCGTGCCATGGCACTGTTGCGTTCACAACTCTACGACCGTGCCATGCAGAAGCGCCTGGAGGCTCAGGCCAAGATTGAAGCTGGCAAGAAGAAGATTGAGTGGGGCTCACAAATTCGCTCCTATGTCTTCGACGACCGTCGTGTCAAAGACCATCGCACCAACTACCAGACCAGCGATGTCGATGGTGTGATGAACGGCAAACTCGACGACTTCATCAAGGCATACCTCATGGAGTTTCCCGTTACAGATGAAAATTAATCACTAAAAACATTAAATACTATGAACAAGAAAGTAAACGCAAAGCGCGAAGCTTATGCCAAGAAGCAGGAAGAGAAAGGTAAGAAAGTTGTCGGTTGGATCTTTGGCGGACTCATCGTCCTCGCTATTATCTATCTGATTTGGACCTTCTCAATGATGGCATAACATGGCGCTGGAGATTGAACGTAAGTTCCTCGTGCTTGACGACTCGTACAAGCACGAGGCTTTTTCTAAAAGCCACATCCAACAAGGTTATATCTGCAGTGAGCGTGGCCGCACCGTACGCATCCGTATCAGGGACGAGCGCGCCTATGTGACCATCAAGGGGCCTTCGGAAGTCGGTGGTTTGGCACGCGCAGAATTCGAATACGAGATACCACTGGATGATGCCCGACAGTTGATGAAGCTCTGTGAGCCTGGCTTGATAGACAAGGTTCGCTGGCTCGTCAAGAGTGGCGACCACACCTTTGAAGTCGACGAGTTCTTTGGCGACAACGAAGGGCTTGTCATGGCTGAGGTGGAACTCTCGTCAACCGACGAAGAGCCCATTATCCCCCATTTCATCGGGAAAGAGGTGACTGATGACCGTCGTTACTACAACAGTCAACTACGTAAATACCCTTATCGGTTATGGGCACAGAATACCACCCCTATAGACTCCTATAGCGATAAGCAGTCGTCAAAAGAAAGAGAAACGCACAGAACTACTTAATCAGTTTTTCAATGGTCTTCAGGCAGTCGATGGCACTGACGGGCTTGGAGAGAAAAGCATCACATCCAGCCTCCATAGCCTGCTGGCGGTCACTATCGAACGCATTGGCTGTCAATGCAACAATCGGTAGACTGGGCATCATACCCTTGATTTGTTTAGTAGCAACTAACCCATCCACCTTGGGCATCTTCAGATCCATCAGTACCATGTCAGGGTGCTCGGCGATAGCTTTATCAATAGCCTCCTGTCCGTCCATGGCACGGAAAAACTCATAATGTCCTTTGAGAATAAAGGTCATCAGCAAATAATTGCTGTCGTTGTCTTCTGCAACAAGGATTCGTTTCATAGTTTTAATCGGTTGTTTCGTTAATAGTTTCGTTAATAGATTACAAAAGTAGCATTTTTATCTGAAAATCCTTGTACGTTTGCAACTTTTTAACTAATTTTGTAGCTTATAAGTGGTTCAGAAGCAAAAAAATGACAGTAGCAGACTACATCAAACTCAATACCGGCGAGAAGCGTTTCTCCTTTGAAGTACTGCCGCCTCTGAAAGGCAACGGTACGGAGGCATTGTTCCAGACCATCGACAAGTTGGCTGTTTTCAACCCTGCCTTTATCAACATCACGACCCACCACTCGGAGTATGTCTACAAGGAGTTGAGCAACGGGCAATATGAGCGACAGCGCATCCGCCGTCGCCCAGGCACCATCGCCATAGCAGCAGCCATCCAGCACCGCTATGACATTCCGGTAGAGCCGCATGTCATCTGCAGCGGACAGACCATAGAGCAGATAGAGTACGAACTGCTTGACCTCCAATTCTTAGGCATCCGCAATCTGATGCTGCTACGTGGCGACAAAGCGAAGGAGGACAGCCAGTTTAAGCCTACTCCCGGTGGTCATGCCCATACCACCGACCTCATCCAGCAGGTAGTACGATTCAACGAGGGCTTCTTTGCTGACGGCACTCCCATCAAGCACCCTGGTCTGAAGTTTGACTTCGGAGTAGCCTGCTATCCGGAGAAGCACGAGGAGGCCCCCAACCTGGAACGTGACATGGAGTATCTGAAGCAGAAGCAGGACCTGGGCGCACAGTATGCCGTCACCCAGTTGTTCTTCGACAACCAGAAATATTTCAGCTTCGTCAAGAAGGCACGCGAGATGGGCATCACCATCCCCATCGTTCCCGGCATCAAACCCATGGCTAAGCTCAGCCAGTTGACCGTGGTTCCCAAGACCTTCCACTGCGACATTCCAGAGGCGCTGGCCAAAGAGATTGTCAAGTGCAGAACCGACGAGCAGGCTCGCCAACTGGGTATTGAGTGGACCACGGCACAGTGCCAGGAACTATATGATGCCGGCATCCATAACATCCACTTCTACACCGTGTCGGCTGTCGACTCGGTAGCAGAAATAGCCAAACGATTGTTATAATGTTTGAACAGGTCATAGGACAACAGGACATACAGCAGCGGCTGATGCAGCTGGTTAGCGAGGAGCGTCTGCCCCACGCCCTGATGTTATGTGGCCCGCAAGGTTGTGGAAAGAAAGCGTTGGCCATCGGCTTTGCCAAAGTATTGCTAACAGCTAATGGCCAAAAGCCCTCTGCTATGGTCGACAAGCTGGAGCACCCCGACCTTCACTTTACCTTCCCTACCATCAAACTGCCCTCGATGGGTAGCGACCACAAGCCTGTCAGCGACGACTTTGCCAAGGAGTGGCACAACATGGTAATGAGCGGCTACTACTTCACCATGACAGACTGGTTGGAGCAGATGGGTGGCGAGAACCAACAGGCTATCATCACTGCCGGCGAGAGCGACGCGCTGATCCGCAAGCTATCGTTGAAGTCGAGTCAGGGCGGCTATAAGGTCAGCATCATCTGGCTACCGGAGCGCATGAATATTGAGTGTGCCAACAAGATACTCAAGTTGTTAGAGGAGCCACCCTCGCAGACTATCTTTATCATGGTTTGCGAAGAACCGGAAAAACTGTTGGAGACCATCCGCAGTCGTGTGCAGCGCATCGACGTGAAGCGCATCGACAACGAGAGCATCTGTCAGGCACTGAAAGACAAGCGTGGACTGAGTGATGACATGGCACTGCGCATCAGTCGCATGGCCAACGGCAGCTGGCGGCAAGCGATGGAACTGCTCACTGCCGACACGGAGAACGAACTGTTTCTGGATCTCTTCCAGGCACTCATGCGACTGGCCTACCAACGCAAAATCAAAGAACTCAAACAGTGGAGCGAACAGCTGGCATCTATGGGTCGTGAGCGCCAGAAGCGTTTCCTCACCTATTTCCTCCGACTCATCCGTGAGAATTTTATGTACAACTTCCGTCAGGAAGACCTCTGCTATATGTCACAGCGTGAAGAGGAGTTTGCACGCAACTTCGCCCGTTTCATCAACGAAGCCAACATTCTGTCCATCACGGAACTCATTGACCGTGCCATCCGCGACATCGGACAGAATGCCAATGCCAAGATTGTGTTCTTCGACGTGGCTCTGCAGATGATAGTACTACTCATTCAGAAATAAGAAAAAAACGAAATATATGGAGAAAGAACTCATGATTATGACTGGTTGCGACCGCGGACTGTGCAAGCATGCCGTAGGTAGACAGGATCGTCAGTTGAACACCTACGACTGGTTGGCCGACGTACCAGGAAATACCGATACCACCGACTTGGTAGAGGTACAGTTCAAACATACCCGCAAGGGCTACTACCACAATGTCAACAACCTGCCACTGAAGAAGGGCGACATCGTTGCCGTCGAAGCCAACCCCGGCCACGACATCGGAGTGGTATCGCTGACAGGCCGTCTAGCACTGATGCAGATGAAAAAGGCGAACCTGAAGTCCATGGACGACATTCGCCGCGTCTATCGCATCGCCCGTCCTGTAGACATGGAGAAATATCAGGAAGCCAAGAGTCGTGAGCATGCCACCATGATTGAGAGTCGTCAGATTGCCAAGGGCCTGGGACTTAAGATGAAAATTGGCGACGTGGAATACCAAGGCGACTGCAACAAGGCCATCTTCTACTACATCGCTGACGAGCGTGTCGACTTCCGACAGCTCATCAAAGACCTTGCCGCTACCTTCCATGTACGTATTGAGATGAAGCAGATCGGTGCGCGTCAGGAGGCTGGCCTCATTGGCGGTACGGGTCCCTGCGGTCGCGAACTCTGCTGCGCCACCTGGATGAAGAACTTCGTCAGCGTTGGTACGCAGGCAGCCCGCTATCAGGACATCTCGCTGAATCCTCAGAAACTGGCAGGTATGTGTGCTAAGCTCAAATGCTGTCTGAACTACGAGGTCGACGACTATGTAGAAGCCGGACGCCAGTTGCCTCCCAAGGATGTCCAGCTGCAGACGTTGGATGCCGACTACTACTATTTCAAGGCTGACATTCTTGCAGGTCTTATCACCTACTCTACCGACAAGAATATTGCTGCTAACTTGGAGACCATCACGGCAGAGCGTGCCAAGCAGATTATAGAGATGAACCGCCGAGGCGAGAAACCTGACAGTCTGACGGTTGATGGCGGTAAGAAGGTAGCACAAGGTCCTGTCGACCTGGCCACCCAAGAGAACATTGCACGCTTTGACCGTTCGAAGAAGAAAAAGAAAAAGAAGAAGAACCACAAGCCACAAGCCCCTCGCAATGACCAATAGATGTCGTTTTCTTCTTCTCCTGACGACCGTATGTCTGCTGACAGCCTGTAAGCAGTCTACCGTCTATTACCACCACGAAGACATCTCCGAGGGTGGATGGGAGAAGAATGACCGGCTGACCTTCAATATAGCCTCTTTCGCTGAGGATGCCACCTACCAAGAAGAGGTGGCATTGCGCATTAGCAACAATTATCCGTTCATGCGACTGACACTCATCGTTGAACAGTACATCTATCCCTCGGGAGTGGCGACGACAGACACCTTGGACTGTGACCTTATCGACGATCGCGGAAATGCAACAGGACAGGGTGTCAGCCAATACCAGTACATGTTTCCGTTGAAGACGCTACAGCTTCATCGTGGTGACTCACTGCGTGTGGAGATACACCACGACATGAAACGCGAGATACTTCCCGGCATTACCAGTGCCGGCATCAGAATTAAGAAAGGAGAGTAATGGACGATAAGAGCGAGATGCAAGCATCGCTTAACGTTTGATGACGTAGCCGTCACGCTTCTTGTTAAAGGCCTCCAAACGGATAGAATGTGTTCCGTGGTCGAAGAAGCGATTCGGGTTGACTGCTTGTCCACCAATACGGGTCTCGAAATGCAGATGAGGTGTAGAGGCACGACCTGTCTGTCCGACAAGAGCGATGACCTGCCCTGCCTTAACCTGATCGCCCACCTTCACCAAGTTCTTGGAGTTATGACTATAGTAGGTCTCCAGACCATTGTCATGACGTATCCTGACCAGATTACCATATCCAGAGAAACGACCTGAAAAGACCACCTCGCCAGCAAAGGCTGCCAGGATATTGTCCTTGTTGACCGTCTTCAGGTCAACCCCCGTATGACGGCGTCCACCACGTCTGCCAAACGGACTAATCACCTTGGCACCAGGTAGCGGGTAGCTCCACCATTGCGCAGGTTCTGGCGCTTCCAGCATCGGCTCTTTCAGCACACTGACGTTGACTTTCCAGTTGGCAGTTTTCTGAAACAGCACCACCTGCTGGCGCAACAGGTGACTCTCGGGACTGAAGATGATGGAAGGATTAATACGGCTACCATTGACCATGACAGCAAAACGACAGAACGTACGCCCTTTCTCAGAGCCGACAATGGCGATGGTCTGCCCAGCCTTGACACGGTCGCCAGACTTGACAAGATTCTCTGCATTATTGGCATACATCGTCTCCAGACCGTTGCCATGACGTACTACGATGACATTTCCGAAGGTAGCACTATGTCGGGACAGACGTACCACGCCAGCAAACATCGACTTGACAGCATCACCTCGTACGGTCTCTATCTCTACAGAATAGTCCGACATCACCTTCGCCTTACCCACAGGCAAGGGGAAGGAGTAGTCACGGTCGCGCCCACTGCTAAAGTCGATAGTGAAGGCTTCCGACTTCTCAAAGAGACTCGGATCCTCTATGCTAATCTGCTGTTGCTCCAGCGCCGTAAACTGTGTCTGAGCACACGACGACAGTGCGACCATCATGGCAAGGACGAGGGTGAGGTGACGTATCTTCATGGACTTATTCGTATTCAAAATCTTCAAGGTCCTCCAACTCCTCGAAGTCGTCCACCTCTTCTACGTCGTCTACATACTCGATATCCTCGTCTTCACCCTCTTCTGCCAGTTCCTCGGCAAAGCGTGTCATGTCCTTGTCGCGGTGTACCAGCGTATCTTCCGCCATCACGGCAGCCAACTTATTGCTCTCTGCATTGAGTTCACGCCACAGCACATCCTTCAGTTCGTCAAGGCCCTGATTGGCGACGGCGGAAATAAACACACAAGGAAGATCCTGTGGCAGGGTTTCACGCAACATTTCTATCAGTTCCGCGTCCAGCAGGTCGCACTTGGTAATGGCCAGCACACGGTGCTTCTCGAGCATGTCGGGATTAAACTGTGCCAACTCGTTGAGCAGTATCTCGTATTCACGCTTGATGTCGTCGGTATCGCCAGGCACCATAAAGAGCAATAGCGAGTTGCGCTCTATGTGGCGCAGGAAGCGCAATCCGAGGCCTTTACCGTCAGCAGCCCCCTCAATGATGCCCGGGATGTCCGCCATGACAAACGACTTGTTGTCGCGATAGCCCACAATGCCCAGCGAAGGTTCCATGGTGGTAAAGGGATAGTTGGCAATCTTCGGACGAGCATTCGACAGCGACGACAGCAGTGTCGACTTACCCGCATTGGGGAAGCCCACCAAACCGACATCAGCCAACAGCTTCAGTTCCAGAATGATGGTCATCTCCTGCATGGGTTCTCCAGGTTGTGCATAACGTGGAGCCTGATTGGTAGCCGAGCGGAACTGGAAATTACCCAGTCCGCCGCGTCCACCTTTCAGTAATACTATCTCTTGTCCGTCATAGGTAATATCGCAGACATACTTTCCCGTCTCGGCATTATAGACCACCGTACCACAAGGAACATCGATATAGATGTCCTTGCCGTCGGTGCCATGACACTTGTCGCGACCGCCATTGCCTCCATGTTCGGCAAAGATGTGGCGTTCGTATTTCAGATGCAGCAGCGTCCAGTAGTTGTGGTTGCCACGCAGGATGATGCTACCTCCTTTACCGCCGTCACCACCGTCGGGTCCGCCGTTAGGGTTATACTTTACATGACGCAGGTGCATAGAGCCTTTACCGCCCTTGCCTGACCGGCACATGATTTTTACGTAGTCTACGAAGTTACTTTCCATTTACAAGTTATCGATTACATTCTGAATGTCGCCGAAGATGCGCTCCAGCGTACCACTGCCATTGATATGGTGGTGCAGACCTTCCTTCTTATACCACTCGATCAGCGGCTGTGTCTGTGAGTGATAGACCACGAGACGCTTCTTGATGGTCTCTTCGTTATCGTCGGCACGTCCACTCTCCTGACCACGCTTAATCAGTCGGGTCATCAGTTCATCCTCAGGGACGTCGAGTTCAATCATCGCTGCCACCTTGTCGCCACGCTCGTCAAGCATCTTCTTCAAGGCCTCTGCCTGTGGGATGGTACGAGGGAAACCGTCAAAGATAACGCCCTTATGGCCACGGCCGAACTCGTCATACTTTTTAGCCAGAATCGATACCATCAGGTCGTCGGGTATCAGCTGACCATTGTCAATAAAGCCCTGAGCGGTCTTACCCAGTTCTGTACCATTCTTAATCTCGTTACGAAGCACGTCACCGGTAGAAATATGTCCCAGTCCGTAGTGCTCAATCATCAAATCACTCTGGGTTCCCTTTCCTGATCCGGGAGCACCAAAAATTACAATGTTCTTCATCCTGATTTTTATTACTATTTGGTCATGTTTGATTTGTGTTTCTTTGCCTTTATACCACAAGTCGGTCATGAGGTCCTTGTTACGGGACTCCACATCACTGGGCAGGTGGGGTAACTTGATTTGCCTCATCGCATAGTTTAGTTTATTCTACCAAAGTATATATCTCTTTCAACTGTCGGCCTTGCTGGTCATAGTCCAATCCGTAACCCACGATAAAGTCATTGGGAATAGAGAAGGCTGCATACTTGATATCAATAGGTTCCTTCAGTTTGTCAGGCTTGACGAAAAGCGTGCAGATATCTATCGATGCCGGATTACGAGTACCCAAAGCCTCCATCATCTGCTTCATGGTAGCGCCGGTGTCGACGATGTCTTCCACGATGACTACTGTCCTACCAGTCAGGTCTTCGTTGATACCAATTACCTCCTTCACCTTACCTGTTGAGATGGTGCCTTGATAAGAAGCCAACTTGACAAACGATATCTCACAGGGGATTGTCATCTCGCGCATCAAATCAGCGGCAAAGATAAACGAACCGTTCAACACACCGAGGAAGAGTGGATTCTTACCTTCCAGGTCACGGCTGACCTGTGCAGCCAACTCCTTAATACGCTGTTTAATCTCAGCTTCAGATATCGACGTTTTAAACGTTTTGTCCTTGATTTTAACTATGCTCATTTTTAAAAAACATGAATTTTGGCACAAAATTACAATTTTTTTCGCAAATATAGGTATTGTATAACATATTTTTCGTATTTTTGCATACTGAATGAAGATATTCACGAGTGCTCAGATTAAAGAGCTGGATAAATTCACCATTGAGAACGAGCCCATCTCGAGTCTCAGCTTGATGGAACGCGCCGCACAGACGATGACGCGGTCTATTACTGAGTTGTGGGGTACCGCAACACCCATTGTGGTATTTGCCGGTCCTGGCAACAATGGTGGTGACGCACTGGCCATAGCCCGTCTGCTGGCTGACCGGGGCTATCAGGTCACGGTCTATCTGTTCAACATTAGTGGACATCTCTCTCCCGACTGTGCAGCCAACAAGAGGCAGCTGGAGGAAAACAAGCATATCGAGCAGTTCTTTGAGGTTACTCAAGAGTTTGACCCGCCCGTACTTGACGAGCAGACACTAGTCATTGACGGACTGTTCGGCTCTGGTCTCAACAAGCCGCTGGCTGGTGGCTTTGCCTCGTTGGTGAAATACATCAACGCCTCACCATCAAAGATTGTCAGCATTGACACGCCGTCAGGACTCATGGCCGAAGACAATACCTACAACATCAAGGCCAACATCATCCGTGCCTATCTGACACTTACCCTGCAACAGCCCAAGTTGTCGTTCTTATTTGCCGAGAACCAACAGTTCATTGGACAGCTACGCATCCTCGACATCCGCCTCAGCCAGGAAGGCATCCAGAAAATGGACGCTTCTTATACCATCATCGAGGAGAACGACATACGCAACAGTCTTTTACCCCGCAGTCCCTATGCCCACAAAGGACAGATGGGCAACGCCCTGCTCATTGCCGGCAGCTACTGCATGGCAGGTGCTGCGGTGTTGGCAGCCAAAGCTTGTCTGCGCTCGGGTGTCGGCAAACTCACGGTTAGCTCGCCCAAGCGCAACATTCCTGTGCTTCAGCAAGCAGTTCCTGAGGCCGTCATCAAGACAGGTACCGAGGAAACCATCTTTGCCGAATCTATAGATACAGAGGAATACAATGCCTTAGGCATCGGTCCCGGTCTGGGACAGAGCGAACAGACGGCCATTGCCCTCATCGCCCAGCTGCGACGCACACAATGTCCGATGATAGCCGATGCCGACGCCATCAACATCCTGGCCAACCACCGTGCATGGATTCAGCAACTGCCCAAAGGCATCATTCTGACCCCCCACCCCAAGGAATTCGACCGGCTGGAAGGACACTCTGCTGACAGCTACGAGCGTCTGACTAAGGCCTGCAATCTGGCTGAGCGTCTGCAAGGCATCGTCATTCTCAAGGGACACTATACTGCTATCTGCATGGCTGACGGCCATGTGATGTTCAACCCCACTGGCAATGCCGGCATGGCTACTGCAGGCAGTGGCGATGTACTGACAGGCATCATCACCGGACTGTTGGCGCGTGGCTACCAGCCCAAAGAGGCTTGCATGGTGGGCGTCTATCTACACGGACTGGCGGGCGACTTAGCCGCTGCTGAGCTGGGCGAAGAAAGTTTGCTGGCCAGCGACATTATCCAATACTTACCACGAGCATTTAAAAGACTGAAAGATTAAAAAAGATAGATACATGAAAAAATTACTTTTTGCAGCCATGCTCTTATGCAGCACAACAGCAATGGCACAACAGCAGGCAACACCCATGAAGCCCGGTCGCACGGCCGAGGGCATTATCTACTATTTGCCTAAAACAGCTATAGAGTTCAACTTGCTCATTGAGAAGAAGACGTACACGCCAGGCAAGTTTGCCAAATATGCCGAGAAATACCTGCGACTGACCAACATTAACCTAGAGGAAGAGGTTACCTACAGCATCGTCAACTACGGACTGACGCAGATTGGCATCATCGACACGACGAAGTGTTATTACGTGAAGACCAAGGGCGGCAAGTGCGAGAATGCCGAGTTTCACCTCACCGAAGACGGTATCCTGCAGTCTATCAATGCAGAACCCGAGACGATAAAGCCACGCGTTCCTTTCAAGCCCGGTCCCAAGCCCCAACTGCCCGATCCCAAGCAGTACCTCAACGCTGAAGTACTGTCAGCAGGTAGCACCGCCAAGATGGCCGAGCTCACCGTAGAACAGATTATCGAACTGCAGGAGCGCCGTCAGGCTCTCATCACGGGCGAGGCTGAAGACATTCCTCAGGACGAGCAGCAGCTGCAGCTGATGATTGACGAGATTGACAAGCAGCGCGAAATTCTGCTGACACTGTTTACAGGAACCACCACCCGCGATACCCTGGAGCAGATGCTCGTGGTTTGTCCGGAGAAAGAAGTAGAGCGCGAGGTTATTTTCCGTCTCTCCAAGAAGGTTGGACTTGTTGACAAGGACGACCTCTCTGGTACACCTTATTATATGTCTATTGAAGATACGCACCGCACCACTTTCCAGAAGTACGACATCGACGAGAAAAAGAAAGAGGGCGGCTTCTACGTCAACGTACCTGCACTCATCAAGTTGACGCTGCACCGCGACAATCACTTCATCGGAACCTTCCCACTCTACGCAGCACAGTTTGGCTTCGTGGAGCTGCGCAGTGGTTCGCTCTTCAAGCGCTACGTCACCCACATGACGTTGAATCCGACTACAGGTTCTGTCGACAAGATACATGCCGATATGGGCAAGTAATAACGATCTACCATCAAGACAAAAAACAATAAAGGCTTTCCGAAATGGAAAGCCTTTATATATATAAATAGGTGTAACTACTTACTCAGCGAGCTTACCGTCAGAACCAAGTACCTCCTTGATCTTGTGGATGTACATCTTCTTCATGTTCTCACGAGCGGGCTTCAGATACTGACGAGGATC
>OCTX014542696.1_pt1 | contig 25609 bp, 48 predicted proteins | sample 1539691 | NCBI WGS metagenome assembly OCTX01 (sample SAMN02144231, study PRJEB22623) | gut metagenome | biome: sheep rumen | host: Ovis aries | place: New Zealand
CCATAGCTCATTCACTACGCGCTTCGCCGCCTCGGTGTCTACGGTTGAATAAAGGCCGAAGCGGTCACCGAGTACGTTCTTCTCTATGAGGCTTTGCTCCTCGTAGACATCCACCAGCTTACTCTCGATAGCCTTTGTCTGCTTCAGCGCAAGGTTGGACAGCTCCTCGTTGACCTGATTCATCAGCTTGTAGTAGCGGCCCGACTTGTACAGGTCGCTCGGTGTGATCACGCCGTCCTGGTTCTTCAGCTCCTCGATGGTGCTCAGGAACAGCCGCTTGAGGTCCCTTCCGACCCGTGCGTACTGTCTGCCGAGTTCTCTGTCGAGGTCTGTCACCGTCTTGTCATACAGATGCGCCCTCTGACGCATCTCGCGCCTCTTCCAGTAGCGTTTATTCTGCCTCTGGATCCGTCTTATCTCTTCTCTCGTCATCTTCGTCACCTACCGGAGCGAAGTTGTACAGCTCCATCGATTCTTCCTTCTCTGCCCTTACGCGCTCCATCTCTTCATCGACATTCTGCACGAACGGCAGAAGTGTCAGCAGGGTCTCCTGACTGACGATGCCGCGAAGCTGATTGACTATCTGCACTGTCTGTGTGAGGTCGTTCGGCAGGTTCCTTGTGAAGGTGATCTGTGCTTCACGCCACAGCTCCTCACCCGTACCGCCTATGAGTCCGAGGATTCCGCAGATGAGTTCAAGCCTTCTCTGAAGAGCCTTCTTCATGTTCGACTCGATGGCGCTCGCCGCATTCTCAAAGCCCACAAGCTTGTAGCGCATAGCAATGCCGGACTGTGCCATGAACTTGTCGTCGTTGAAGTCAGGGCTCGCGCTTATCTTGTGGATCTGATCATTGACGTTCTGCAGCATGTTCTGTATCTGCGTGTCACCTATGCTCTTCGTCAGATAGCTTGCATCCGCATCAGCGTCCATCATCAGGACCCTGTGCTCCTTCATGCTGACGAGATCCTCTTCATCTGCAGTGATACCCTTGAGCACCAGGTACGCATCTGCGAATGCCGCGAAGTCATCGACCTCGCTCGACAGAAGCTCGTTGTATGCGTCCTGAAGGCTCATGACCTTGTCGAAGATGCTCACCTCTTCCTTGTTCAGGCTGAAGACCGTCACAGGGCACTGGTCAAAGAAGTGAGGGTCCTCGCCAATAGGCAGGAACGATGCAAATCCTGCCGCAGAACGGTATCGGGTCACCGAGCTGTCCGAGTAGACCTCGACGATGTAGCTCTCCTGCGACTTGTTCACAAGATCCTCGCTGTAGAAGCGCACCACATAGAGCAGTTCGTTGTTAAGCGTGTTGTCATATATCGGCACGCACTCGCGCGGATCCAGTGTACGGAAGCGCTGCTTGCCCTCTTCATCGATGTAGTTGATCTCGAAGGCCCTGCCGAAGATGAGAGCATTGCGGAGGAATTCGCTGTCTTCCGCCTTGACGTCGTTGTACTTCAGCACGTCGATGATGTCATCGAAGCGTCCGTCATTGTCGTAGCCTATCTCGATGCCGGTCATGTAGCCGAGATAGTTCATCACGATGTTGTAGCAGTAGTTGACCACGACGATGTTGCACGGCTTGCCGGTGTCGCTTGCTACCTTCTGCGTGATGGCCTGTTTGCCTGAGTAATAGTTGTAATACTTGTTTAGCTTCGGCAGCTCATGCGTCTGGAAGTCCGCAAGAATCTTGCCGAGCCTTTCTGTTGTCAGCTCTTCGTTTCTGTCGATCTGATACATTTGTGTCTCCTATAGTCCGAGTACATCCTTGCTAACGGCTGTGAATTTATGCTGATCAAGAGCCTGAAGCGAATATCTGAGTGCATCCAGGCTGTGGTTGAACATGTCGATAGGCTTGTTGGTGTACTCGCCTGTTGTCTTGTCTTTTATCCAGGAATAGTTCTCGAGCTCCATGATGATGTTCTCGCATGAAGGATGAACGATAAGGTTGTAGCCCTGCAGCCGCTGGATGCCGTGGATGATGCTGTCCTTGCCCTTAGTCGATTCCTTTATGCGCTGGATCCCGCAGCGCTTTATCTCCGCCACGCTCTTAGGCTCGGCCGAGTCTGCGATGATGGTGCTCTTTGCGAAGCCCATGCTCGTTATGATCTCCGCTATCTGCTGATTGGTCTTGCCGGTGCCCGTGTATTCCTTGAATATAAAAATGTCATCGCCCTTCACGATGGAAGCGACGATGGCAGTAGGGTCATTTGTGAAGCCGAAGTCGAGCCCGACTATCAACTTGCCGTCCTTAGGCGGCTCAAAGGCTTCGACACGCCAGTTGTTATAGACCAGCTTGTCGAGGCTGCAGAACTCGCCCAGTGCGTAGATTCTGTAGTATGTCGGGTTGCTGTGGATCTTGCTCTCAAGGCTCTTGATGTATTCCTCCGGGAGGAAGCGGTTGTCCTTGTATGTTGTCTTAACGATGAGCGTGTCCTCACCCACAACAGCCGTGTCAGCAAACCACTTCCGGTACACATAGTTGACCTTGCTGATCGGGTTGAAGGAAACGAACATCTGGAGGTTGGACGCTCTGGCTCTGAGTCGCAGATCAAGCTGGTCGAAGTCCTCCTCGATGAGTTCCGTTGCCTCCTCGATCCAGATGTCCGTGATCCCGACAATGGATTTGATACGTTCTGAGTCGTCGAGCCCCTTGAACAGCAGCGCGGATCCATTCGGCAGTTCTATCGTGAAGTCAGTTATCCGCACCTTGCACAGCTGCCTTATGTTCAGATCCGACAGCTGCTCAAGCATCAGACGCCAGCAGGAGTCCTTCTGCGAGTTGAGCGTCTTGCGGATGATCAGCACCTTGCGCTTATCCGAGAGCGCCTTCAGGATGATCTTCTGCGCGATGAACACGCTCTTCCCGGAACCGGCTCCGCCGTAATACACTTCATAGCGGTGCGAGTAGTCATATAAATACGGCATATAAGTACCGTTTACATACATATCACTCGACATTGTGCACCCTTATCTCTATGCCATCGCCCTGGACGTTCAGCTCATCTTTTGGCTTCTGCCCTATGGTATCGCGCAGCACTTCGAAGCTGCGTGTATCCTCGGAAGCCCTTGCAATGAGGTTATCTATCATAGTGTCCCAGTCGCTTTCACCCATGCGCTCGAGAATGCGGTCCTTTATTAACTTGTTCTCCCGCCTCACTTCAGCAGATTTCTTGCCGCCTCTCGACTGTTCCTCTACTGTTAATTTATGAGATCCGGGCTTCAGGTTCTTCTCGTTCGCCATAATTCCTCGCAAAGCAAAAGAGCGGTTGCCCGCCCTTCTGCCAGTATAGATAAATCAAAAGGAGATCAGTAATGAAAACATGAGACTTATCTGATGTCTTGCTTCCTGTCTACACTAAATCACGCTTTATATGTGTCTTACAATGCCCGCTCAACCATCCGCAGCGCTCTGCGATGGACGGCATGCACTCCATGCCAGGAATAATGCACGAGTATGCAGATCTCTTCCCACTTGCGAAGCTTTATATATCTCTCATAGAGGACTTCGCCCTCGATGCCGTCTATGCCGTTGATCAGCTCGAAGACCACCTGCCTCGCGTGGATCGCGTCCAGCTCCGCCTCTTTCCACGATGCAGCCTTGTCTGCAAGTCTGAGCGCCTTATCCTCAGTAGGCTTGCTGATGTTAGATCCGTGTGGCATACCGTCATTGTCTGATGCAGATCTGATAGCATCGATAAGCAATAGTTCCTCTTCATATTCCGCCTTGAGCCGCTTCGCTCTGCGGTCAGCATATTCGTATTGTCTCAGGAATTCCTTTGCTGTCATTTTGTCCTTTCTTAAATCCCCGGGGCGAGCTTGCATGTCCTTATTAAGAGCCCGCCCCGGTCATCACACAGGGCTGATGTACGCCTAAAGAACGATATAAAAATACAATCCATAATGTTATATGAGTGATAATTTAGTTTGCCCTGTGCAACTAACTATTTCCACGCACAATCCGTCTGCGGTTGTTCTGTTTTTGGTTCTGTTTCTCCATCAGTTGTTCTGTTTGTCTGCGGAGTATCGGCTTCAATTCCCTCAAGTATTTTAGCGACTAACTTTGCCGCTCCATCTCTTAATCCGTCTTTGTAGCCTTTGTTGTAGATTTCTCCCATTCGGTTTTCCATTGAGCCTACAGCATTCCGCATAGTCTGCAAGGCTTCTTTGTTTGACTCAATGCCCATCACTCGCTCCTTTCCGTCTGCGGAGTATCGGCTATGACTTCAAGGCATCTGTCTGAAAGCCTTTTTAAATCCTCATCAGACACAATCATTTCTGTTGTTAGGAATAGTCCGTGCGGTTTCGACCCAATCACTCTTTCCCCATCTATACATATCGCAAGATTAGGTGCTATCTCTATCTTGTGTTTCATCTACTCGCTCCTTCATCTTCCGAGGGATAATACTCGTCCAATCGCTCTACCGCTTCGTGCATCCTCTGTCTTAGGTCAGGATAGGCATCTTCTGCTATATCGCTATTATCAATCATCGTATGTACGATCTCTTTTGCCAACTCCGTTATCTCTGCATCTGTCAGCGGAGTATCGGTATCCCAATCCACTTTGTTGTAATTACAGACGCTCCATATGCACTTGTCGCAATCCGTCTGCGGAGTATCGGCTGTGTCATATCTATCGAGCCACCCCATCTGCCAACAGCGGAAGAGGAAATCGTCAAGCACTTTCATCTCGTCTGCTGATGTATCAATGTTTGTAGCATCAAGCAAATGCTTCTTTGCTCTTTCAATTATTTCGAATCTGTTATCTCCACATATATCCATATCTACTCGCTCCTTTCCGTCTGCTGTAATTCTTCCATAATTTCTTCCATCACTTCTGCATCTATCTCTTTCCACGAGCGAATTTCATCCTGTAATTGTTTGAGCAGTTCTTTTAGAAATATCCCTACAAGACCTCCTATTAAAAACCATTTAGTCATTCGCTAATCCTTTCTCCCCACGAACAATAGCCATCTGTGCTATATAACACTTTTGAATGTTGTATGCAGTAGTCATTCTGAAAATCAACTCGATGCTTGCGATATTTGCACTTCTTGCAACGTACTATATCAATGTTCGGTGCGTCCTCAATCTCATACTCGATGCAATCAAGCACTTGATTTACTTCTGTCTGTATGGCATTGAATCGCCCACTATCGACATAAGGTCTGTAGTTTTGCAAGCATCTTCCGAATTCATCTGCATCTATGTATCTACTCATCGTCTGCTCCTTTCCTCAAACTCGTTACAAGAGTCGGTGTACTCCGTCCAATCGGTGCAGTATTCGCTTCTGTCATTGACGCATACCCACCCATCGTCTATATCTTCGTGAACGTGCCACTTGCACTTGCCACATATGCGGTCATTCATTCGCTACTCCTTTCTCCGTATGAGCAGAAGTCATCGGGCTTTGTCATATAGTAAGCCCATTCGCATTCACCGACCCCTTCTCGGCAATCTTTTGTGTTCCAATACTCGCACTCTCGGCAATGTACTATGTCTATGCTTGGTGCGTTTATGATTATTCTGAACACGCCTTTCTCAAAGTCCTCGCTGTCAGACTTATCCCATAAGTGACACAAGGTTTCGTATAGCGCATCCGCATCTATGTATCTACTCATCGCCTGCTCCTTTCCGCATATCTGCTCCACAGTATGGGCAGAAGTTGAAACCGCACCTTGTATATCCGTTCTCTACCTCATATTCACACAATGAACACTTGTAAAAGAATCCGTAATCTTCTCCCATACCTACGCCTCTTGACCAATACCTATCCCTTATCCACTCCCCTTGCGGTCTGTCTTCTCGCTCATATCCGCATCTCGGACATGTGTCAAAGTCACTATGCACTTCGAGTTCGCACTTAGGGCACGTCCACATGTACCCATGCTCAAGCGGTGCTTCCCCTTGCGGTCTGTCTGCGGATGGTACATTTCTTAGCATTCTCTCTGCGAATCTACCAAAATCTTTTATATCCTTGAACGATGCAAATCGATTCAAAGACAATACTTCAGCGACAGCCTTTATCGCATCAGACCTCTTTATTAAGTCCTCACTCATCGCCTTCTCCTTTCAGCAATCTCACGATTGCGTCCTCATCCTCTTTTAGCCGTTTAGCGGTTTGGAACAAATTGATAGAATTGATTATTGTTGCTATTCCAATCAGCACTATTGCTATGTCACTCATCCTTGCTCTCCTTCCACTTCCTGTACATCCGCTCTGCTCTCTCGTCTGCATCGTGTGCCATGACCATGAGTGCGTAGCAGATCACCATCATGATCGCCAGCACCATCAGGAGCACCATGATTATCCATCTCATACCTTTACCCTCCCGACCATCTCAAGGGTCTTAGCCTTCTGTCTCTCTGCGTAGCCGATCGCAATGATGTTATCGCGAAACTTCTCTATGTTACGCTTGCGGAGCTTAAATTCATACTGCTCCGCATCGGCAGGGTTGTCATAGGTTATCGGAAATTCAAATCCGAGGTTCTTGCCCTGCTTCTCCCTGCACTCAGGGCAGAGCTTCCTGTTGCCGTGAGTTGGTGTGAACACGATCCCGCATATATTGCACGGCCTCGGCTCGCAGTTTCTTTTCTTGTAGTTAGTGCTCATTTGCTCCTCTTGTTGTTAGCCTCCCACATTTTATGCAGCCTGTTACCGCGATACAGATCCGATAGATCAGCTTGCCGCTGTGATTCCTGATAACACTCCCAGCAAAGCCACATCATCCTGCGTCCGGTGTGGTATGTCTGCATCCACTTCTCTTCCTGTTCTTTCCCGCAGATATCGCACTCTCTTAACAATCACATCGCCTCCCACGGAGCTGTGAAGTGATCCGCATTATCGTCCCATCCGACCTTCTTCGCATAGCCGAGAATGTAATTGAGCCCGCTGCGGACTTTCTTCTTCTTCGCCTTAACATCGGCATAGACCTCATCTATCAGAAGGCCGCCGCTGTTAGGAAACTTCTCATACAGGACATCGATGTCCTCCGGGGTTAATCTTTTCCAGATATTGAAATCATCATCGACATCGTAGCTACCACCACCACTCCGCTGCTTCAAAGCAGCGTCTGTATCTGTAGTAGTATCTGTATCTGTATCTGTTTTTGTATCTGTATCAGTATCTGTATCAGTATCGGTATAATTCGTATCGCTTCGTATACGTTCGTATTCGTTCGCATTCTTGACGCGTTCCCATCTGAGTTTCACGTTCTCGCGGTTCTTCTCACACTTCGCTGCATATTTCTCCGCGTTACGGTCCATCTGCTGCTTGATCGGGATGAAAACAAACTCCAGAACGCCTTTGAATTTAGGGTCCTTGCCGCTAATCGAGTAGCCGAGCATGCCTTTAAGCAGTTGGCCAGCCTCTTCATCCGACAATCGGTCAACGACCTCCATTATGTCGTCGTATACTATAAAGCCCTTTTTCTCTTTACTCATGCTCCTTCTCCCACGCCTTATACATTTCTATCCAGTCGACAAAACGCATCGTTACTTTCCATTCGGTGCGGTTCTTGCGGTGCATTACCACCGGGATCTCCGCCTCTCTTGCGTCCCTTACCGACTGTGATAAGGCATCATCGATATTCAGCTTCTCTACTCGCTTGATCTCAAGATGGATATCCGGGAGGCCAACGACATCAGGATCGCCATTAGCTCCGTTGAATTGCTGGCCTCGCCTTGCATCATATCCATACTTTTGCAAAAGGTGCGCGGCTTCAAGCTCGCCGCGCTTACCTTTGTCTCTGCTATTCATTAGAACGGGATATCATCCTCGGCAGCAGAGAAGCTGTCCGGCAGTTCTGCTGATGAAAGTGGCTGCGGAGTTGCTTTCAGCTTCTTCAGCTTTGGGATCTTGTAGCCGCCCGGCTGTCCTTCGCCCTTGCGGATCCTGCCTGTTGAGCAGATATAACTGACGTATGGCCTTGTGTAGATCGTGCCGGAGCTGCTCTCAGCCTCTTCATCACCGACCACCACTCCGACGAGTTTGCCCTTCCAGGCGTGCGGATCTGCGAGGTTCACCTTGTCATTCGACTCGGCAAGTGATGTCTGAATGCCGCCCACCTTTGAGAGCAGCCAATCAGGTGAATCCTGAGAAGGCTCTGCAAACCAATAGGTCAGCCATCTCTCCTTATCCGCCGTCTGGTTATTCTTCTGGTAGAGTGCCATATGCTCACCCTCGGCGATGTCCATCATGATCAGATGAGCCGGTTCGCTGTGTCCCGCCCATGAGCGGTCATCAACGTCTATAATCTTGGCGATATAACCGCCCGCCGGCAGTACGTCGAACTGCGTCGGCTGTTTTGCGTATGATGTATAGTCCTGCATTATTTCTCCTCCTTATATGGCATATCCATGCCGTAGTATTCTCTGATCGTCTTGTCGACCAGCTTCAGGTCGTTGTCAATCGTGTCCGTCTGGAACATGTCGAGCGGCGTCTTCACGCAGTCAGCTCCGTTAGTTTTGGTGCGGAACTTGTACTCACCGCCCTCATAGACCGACTTGAGCACTGTTGTGAACAGTCCTTCGATGCAGACCTTCTCGGAAAGAAGCTTGCCTACTGTCATAGGTCTCTCATAGCCATCGGCATCGAGTTCAGTGTGCATCATGATGTATACTGTGATATCGTCGCCGAGATTATCCACTTCATCGAGCAGTGTCGTGAAGTTTGACGCCATGCGAGTGAATTTGTCATAGCCCTTCTCTCCGGCCGTCGCCATGAACTCGGTGCTCATCAGATAGTTGGCATCATCGATAACCAACACCTTTGCCTTCGCGTTCTTGATAGCCTTCAGAGTGTTCGGGTATCTGTTCATCGTCTCCGGCGTGAACTTCGGCTCATAGACTGGAATGTCAGTTCTGAACGGCATCTCCTTACCCACGCAGCTAATGATGCCGACCTCACCTTTCTTAAAGTTTCTGAGGCTTGTGCTCTTGCCACTTCCAGATCTTCCGAGAATCAATATTTTTTTACTCATTATTCGTAACCTCCGTACATCTCAACGTAAGTGTTCATCATTGTGTCAGCTTTCTTTGCGATCTCTTTCGCCCGGTGCTTTTCCTTCATCCAGTACTCAAGCACTGCGGGCCTGTCATCGGGCCCGGCTCTGAAGTAGCCTCCCCCGAGATTTATGATCACATCCTCCCCGGCAGCATTCCGCTCTGAGATAAGCCCGCGCAGCTCTCTGTCTACGCTTGGGTTCTTAGGTCTCTTGATCGGACGCTCTCTGCCACCGATGTGATCGAGTAGGATCTCCGCCAACCATTGATTTTTGCTTCCCGGAGTGTTACCATTTAATTGTTTCTGAAGCATTGGCGTTCCTCCGGGAATGCCTTTGTTTTTTTCATGTCCCATATTCTTCATCCTCCTCGCAGTAGCTGTTGATGTCTTCAGATCCGCAGAACGGGCACGCATCGTAGTATCCGTAATGTCTGTCTCCGAAAAGTGATGTCACGCCGTACTCTTCTTCGTAGCAGTAGCGGATGCTTTCAGGCTCATCGAACATAGAGCCACAGTCTTCGCACTTATACATAAAGCTCCACCAGCTTCGCGATCTTCGCTCTAAGCATTTTGTTCTCTTCAGTCAGTTCTGTGACCTGATCCTGCGCATTGGCCTCGATCTCGCTATTCCATTTGCTCATCCTTCCGCACTGCTCCTGCAGGTTCTTGATGGTCTCGTTAGCGAATGCCAGACGGCTCTCAAGATCCTTGATGCGGTTATTTGTGAACTCCTCCGAACTGCGTCTCACCGTTTCGTCGTGCTTATCGTGCTTTCCCATTTACTCTTCCTCCTTCTCGTATTTGAGTGCGAATCTTCTTGTTACTCCCGGCGCACCCTCGGCTCTGTATCCGATCACGTTCGCCACATCATCGAAGTTGTGGAGCTCAAGCTCCTCCTCGGTCTCTACCATCTGATACTCTTCGCCCACTCTTGTGTACTTGCTGTAGATCAGCGTCAGCGTCCACTTGTCTTTCATACTGTCTCCTTTCCTAAAGTGCTGATGCTATGCTGGCACCCACCATGAAGCCGAATGCCAGCCACGCCATTATCGTTACCGTCCACGTCATTACTGCTTTCATCATTACCTCCTTCAAGGTCATATCTGACCGTCCTGCCGAACCTCTTTGTTTTTAGCTTTCCCTCTCTGCCGTACTTCCACACCGTCCACTTTGAGACGCTGAGGATTTCGGCGGCCTCATCTGCGGTGTATAGCTTCATAGCGTCTCCTTTTGTGTCTAAATTCGACACCTACGATGTAAAAAAAATAGCGTCGATTTCTTCCGGGCTGAGAGCGTATATTTCCTTTATCGCCCTGATTTCCTTGTAGTCAAAATCCGTCTCGCCATTAAATCTGCGGTATAGCGCCGCCTGAGAGAGACCCATCTTTCTTGCAAGGTCAGCCACGTTGTCCCCGTTTTTTACAAGAACGGACTTCAACATGTTCGTATCCAAATTGCACCTCCTTCATATATGTTGTGTTTGTGTCTAAATTCGACACCCTTATTGTATAGACTGTCAGGACACTTGTCAACAAAAAAGTGTAAAATTTTTCAACCTATATGAAAAATCTTTAATATAGTGTGATAAAATTGGGACATCACGTGAGGTATGCTATCGATAGAAAAAGGAGAAAACAATGAGCGAAATGGGAAGAAGGATAAGAGACCTGAGGCTCGATGCCGGACTTAGTCAGGAGCAACTTGGGGATATGGTCGGTCTACAGAAGTCTGCAATCGCAAAGTATGAAAATGGCAAGACGGAAAACATGAAGAGGAGTGTCATTCAGAAGATGGCTGAAGTACTCGGAGTCTCCCCTTCGTATCTGATGGGCTTCGAGGATGACGCTCCGTACTATATAGATCCTGCGGCAGCGGAACTTGCTAAAGAGATCGCTAACAGGGACGATCTCAGAATTCTGTTCGACGCGACCAGAGATATCTCTAAAGAGGATATGGATGTAATTATACGAATGGTCGAAGGATTGAAAAAATGAAAGACATACCTGTCATCTACATGAATATGCCTCCAGCATCAAAAGGCTTTCTAGTGAAAATGTTTGACGATGGCGAGGATTATTACACTATTGTAATAAATCCTTGCTATAACAGAGAGCAACAGCTCGAAACCTATGAGCATGAGCTGAGGCATATTACTTGTGAGGATCTCGAGGGATATTGTGATCCGGATATAGTAGAAAAGTTGAGGCACGCATAATGGCTATCAAATACCTATCAAGAACAAAAGCGAAGCTGATCGTGTCGACAGGATCCGCTTCGCGAGGCACCCGGAAGCAGTGGACGAAGACCGTCACGATAACCGGGAAAAAGAACGCCAAGGACCAGTATGACGTATTTGAGGCAGAGTGTCTGCAGACTATGACAGCTGAGACTGTCGCAGATCTGCTCGATGCGTACATAGATGTGCAGCGCATCAAGGGACTCAAAGAGACGACTCTGACCGGATACGAGTCATACGCGAAACGCTTAAAATTGGCTTTTAAGGGCATAAAAGCGAAAGACCTAACACCTTATCAAATAGAGAAGTTTATTGCCTCTGCGATGAAGGGAGAGCCTAGGAAGGGGTATCCGAAGAAGGCTTCCCCAAAGACCATAAAGGGCTATGTGAGCCTGCTCTCGTCATCCTATAAAACGGCCGTTAGGAACAAACTGCTCACCTACAATCCATGTGATGCGGTAGTCATTCCGAAACAGAAAAAGCCTGAGATCGTGGTGCTGACAAAAGAGGACATACCAAAATTCGTTGATGCTCTGAAGGATACCACGCAGGACCTCAAGGTCGTGTATGAGCTTGCGCTGTTTTGCGGATTACGGCGTTCAGAGATAATGGGCCTAATGAATGAGGATGTCAATATCACCTGGTCGACCATAGCAATCAAGCGCACCCGGCACAGGATGAAATGCGAGGACATCATACAGGACACAAAAACGGAGCGGTCGAGAGCCGTTATCAAGGTGCCTGAGTTTGTCATGGATGATATCGTGAAGCTGATGAAGGAGCATGAAGAGGATCCATTTATAGAGAATCCGTTTCTTATCCAATACGCAGCTGAGCCGATGCGTCCGGACTACGCTAAAAGACAGATAAAAGAATTTACGAAGGAACACGGCTTGCCGGATGTCACGCTGCATGGACTACGCCACACTTTCGCTTCGATGCTCAATGCCTCAGGCGAGTTTGACATCGCTGAGATCTCCGCAGCACTGCGTCACTCAAACATCGGAACTACACTGAACATATACACGCATCTGTTTGAGTCGGAAACAAAATCATCGAGGCGAATTGCAGATTATATGCAAAAAGGTGACTTTTGGGTTTCCTCAGAAAATGAAAAAACCGCTGAAACCTTGTGATTTCAACGGTTTTAGTGGCGGAGGACATGGGACTCGAACCCAAATAACCCCTTGCATGCTCTTATCTCCTCTTGTCTGCTCTTGTATGCCAATCGTTGAAATTCCAACGCTTTTAGCCTGTAAGCCTTGTAATCAGTAAAACACGGCAAATGTAAAAATCGTGCAAAAAGGTTTCCTTTAGGTTTCCCAAAAACGCAAAAGAACCGGACACGACATGTCCGGTTTTCTTCTGCGTCTTTATATATTTATAAGGAGGTAAAAGCGTTCCCTCCCAAGAGAGGGCTATTCCTCTTTCTTGAACCACTCCGGTCTGGAGTTGCCATGCTCGATCAGCCACTTGTCGAATATGTCCGTCATGTACCAGTTGCCGTTCAGATCCACAAAGTAATGCTGTGCGAGAGTGAGGATCTCCTTCTTCTCGCTCGGCTTTAATAGGATCATGAGCAGCAGCTGCGTTCTGAGGCCGTCCTTCTCAAGTCTGTCCAGCTTGCCTTTGATGTTTTTCTTCGTGTCATATCGCGTGATCAGGAGTTGGATGACAGCGAAGAAGCCGTTAGATCCGAGTATAGCGAGGATGATGGTCAGTATCATTGATTGTTTGTCCATTGGCCTCACCTACTCTCCCACATATCTGATCGCAAGCTTGATCGTCATGCTGGTGTAGCTCTCGGCGCCGTACTTGATATTCGGCGTTCTGCCGCTCGTACAGTCAGCAATCTTGCCATCACCTAAATAAAGACCCGTATGTTTATATCCGGATGATGTGTAATAGGCTATCCAGTCGCCTCTTTTGAGTTTCGATAACGGGATGCCTTTTTTATTTCGAAGAATCTTTATTTCATCAGCACTGATACCTAACCTGCTCGCAACGCTCCTCCGGACACTCGACAGTGACACTTTCAGGTAGCGATTGTAGAGCTGATCTGTGATGGAATCACATCTGCATCTGACCTCAGGAATAACAGCGTGCCAGCAATGAGTGACGAAGCCTATGCACTGCCAGCCGTGGTTTTTGCCCCCGTGCGGATGACAGACAGCACACTCGCTTCCGTATTTAGCGCTGAAGTAAACGTATCTGTACTTTCTGCTGTCGGCTATCTTCTTTGCCACATCACAGATCTTGTCCTGCGTGGTCTTTACATGAGCATGAGTCTCGGTATGCATTGCATTACCCATTCCATCTGCGGTTCTGTAAAGGCCATTGGAATCCCTCATATATGCGCCGTAGGTAAACTCATGGTCGGTCTGCTTCTTGATCCACCCAAGAGCTTTGACACGATGCGCTACTGTATCTGTGACTCCTTCGATGCAGAAGTCTGCCGCATAGCCTGTCAAGTGGCCGCTGTTGCTGACACCGCCTACACGATCGTTTTCATAGGCACAGCGAAGACCGCTTGTGATGATCATCGGCTTGCCATAGTGCTTTCTTATTTTTGCAAGATGCTCTATCTGCACCTTTTTCATGAAGCTCGGATAGCCGCAGCAGTGCCCGCAGGTGCATTTGAACTCTGCCGGTTTGAAATAACCGCCACCATATTTCTTCACATTATAAAAAGTCCTCAGAGCACGGTCCGTGTGTATACCATACTTTGAGTCCTGTTCATCACTGTCTTTAGGGAACGCTTTCTTCTGGAATTTCAGAATGTTTTCCTTGCTGTATTTCCCAAATCCGAGATATTCAAAACGTCTCTTTCGCTGTTCTGTGGTCAGTAATGCCATTAATCATCACCTTCTGTCTCTGGTATTCCTATCTCATCGAAAAGCTCTTCCTCATCGCCCCACTCGTCTTCCAGGTCGTCCTCGTTGTAGGTGCCCGGATCTATCTTCAAGTGCTGTTTGAATACCTGATGCAGTCCGACAGCCGCAAGACCGGAAACCATGCCTTTAACGATGCCCTCATAATCGACGCCAAATAAAATGAGCCCCGAAAGGGCTCCGATGATGAGCAGGACCGTTGGGATCCACTTGTCGTCTGTCGGCATCCACTTCTTCATCACGAAGCCGATGCAGAGACATGCTGCTGTTATGATCGGCATTATCATGCCGTCTATAAAATCCATATTCATTTGATTTGTTCCTTTCTAGCGCACTTCCAAAAATTAGTCACGTGTGTCCTTTCTAATATAGCGCATGGAATGTATAGGTCATATTTACGTTTGATGATGCAACAAGCTTGTATGTTCTTCCCTGTACAACAGGGAATGTCGTTGCCCATCCCAATCCGCCTTCTGTGTATCCACTGCCCACTACGGCGTTGCTATTATCCGTAAGAACTCCATAAGATACGGCATTCGCTGGTGCGGATGCTCTTGCAGTAACGAATCCATCACTCGGTGCCATGAATGGAAATGACACAGACGATCCTGCGCTTAATCTTGATGTTTTAGTAATAGTCGATGTAGCCATATCACTATGGCACTGGTTGCAACCTAACTTACATCTTTGGCGAAATAATACTCGACAGTAAATGCAGAATATGTCCCTGTTCCAACAGCATAAATATCCGTTCCGTTGGACGCTTTGACGAGCTTCGGTACATCTGAGCCACTCCACCCACGAATCTCCATCGAGATGAGATACATTGAAGTGCTTACGCCTAAATTCTCGTAGCTATCAATCTTCGTATATCCTGCTGATCCGACCGTGATGTTGCTATACGATGCAGTCTTTTTCAGTAATGTCGGTTGCGTTTTAATCGTACTTGTCGCCATTCATATCTTGGCGTTGGCTGTTAACAGGCAATTATTGCGTAAAATGTGTAGTTAGTCCACTCTGTTGTTGTATTCGTAAATCTCACTTGATAGCCATTCGACACAAACGATATCCAAGTCTTGACGGCACCTGCGAATACATAAGGTAAACGGTATGTGTTCAGATAGGCATCCACAATACCCTTAATTGGTCTGTTAAGGTCTGCGCTCAAGTCAAGGGTATAGTCCGAATTGGCAGGAATCGTTATAGTTTTACTCACTATGACAAAATGGACATTTTGCGCTTTAATCGTACTAACAGCCATAAGGAGTCACCCCCTTATTACGCCTCTGACCCCCTTTCGGAAGTCTCGGAGACAAGCCTATACCAGTGCATGCCTCCTTTCCTGCGAAGTACCCCCCCCACATCGTGAAGGCGTTCATTTTACTGCGTTTCATGAGTTTTTCCTCCTCTCTTAGTACTATTAGATTGGTTCTTTTGCTAACGCTAAGTAAAGTGTTACATATGTTGGCCCATTTATGCTTCCGGTTATTACTGCCGAGCCATCGGAAGTAGTCACCGTCCAATCACCAGACTGAGCTGATGGGTTTGATAGTTCCCAGTTGACAACTACGTGATCCTTCGTAATTTCAGCATTTTCAAAGGTGTAAGGAAGGCTGGTAATATATCGCTTTCCTTTAAGCACACGTAGCGTCGTTCCTCCCGACACGCAATCGTAGTTGCTTTGGATATACAATTCTCCTCGAATTCGCACATCGCCACTGCCATTTACAACCATTGCATTTTGCCGTGCTTGCGTGTTGTATCCATTTCCGACAACGAACAAACCGCTTACAGGAACGTTATATTTCCCGAACACGGCCGACGCGTCGCCTTGTGCTATCACATATGCTCCGTGCGCAAATGAGCTGGCCCCTATAGCATGTGCGTTTTGCCCACCAGCGTGAGAGTTGCCACCACTAGCAATAGTTGACTCTCCCTCTGCATGAGAAGTGTCTCCGCTTGCGACAGTGTTCTCTCCTTCTCGGACCGAGTATCTCCCAACCTTTCCTACTCCATCTGAGCCCATAGTGAAATATGGGAAACGTCCTACAGCTATATACTGGACACCAATATATGCAACGCTATTAAGTTGTAAAGTTTGGCAAGACGACGCCGGGAATGTTATTTTTCTACCGCTTAAACTATAAGTTGGTGATATTGATACAATCTCTGCATAGCCTGAATCGTAGTACTTGATCGCGTTGATACCACTGCAGTCCCACGGAAGTTCTAACGTAAATGGAGATTCACCATTGTAGGCAACCCAATTTGCCTTACCGGTATATGTTGTTGCGCCCAGTCTTCCGACAGCGAATATTTCTTCGCCGTAATCGTTGTTGAAATATTGACCATCTATTCCAAAGCTCGCAACATTAACGTCTCGTTGAGTGATAATCATGCCATCTGTGTCAACAAGCACATAGTTATTTGTATCGCCCATTCGAAGCGATTCATCAGTCAGTTGCATCTTCTCGACGTTATCCTTGTACATCGAGATGGCATTGCTGTTCACCTGAATGTAGTCATTAAGGTCCTCAGCATTATGTACCTTGATGCCTTCAGACTCAGACACGCGAGTGATGAACGACGTCGCTACCTTCGAGGCGTCGTCAAGTCCGTTCTGTATTCCGCCCTGATTGTAGAGCGCTACTTCTTTTGCTACTCTCATAGGCTTATACCATTTCTGCGAGATAAAGCGTGATGGCCGTCGAACCGGATATCGAGCCGGATATCTCTACTGATCCGGCGGAGGTAGTTACTGTCCAATCATCGGTCTGAGCTGACGGATTGGACAGTACCGAGTTGACGACCACGTGCTTCGGGGTGATATTGCTGTTAGCCAGCGTCTGCGGGAGTTCGCTGAATGCCTCGGCCGAAACTACCAATGTCAAAAGGTTATTTGTAGGCAGCTTCTTCGTGCCGGCAGTCGCATCATCCACTACAAGGTAGTGCCCCGACGCCTCGCTTGCTGTTGCGTAGCTTGTTATTCTTGCCATAAGTCCTCCTATAATGCGGCAACGAGTATGCCGCCGCTTGAGTCTGTGATATTGCCGCCGACCGAGTCAGTGATGTAGTTCTGCTCCTCTATCCATACCTCACAGCGGATAACTCCGCCGTACTGCATACTGGACAGCAAGACCGGCATGGTGTAGCCGGTGCCAAGCGGTATCTTGCCGTCAGGATAGTTCTGATAGTCTTCCGTCTTGCGGTACCATCCGAACAAGGTCGGATCATACTCCTCCGTGACGTTCACATCTCCCCGGAAGACCGCCGCTCTGAACATCGCGTTCCCGCCCTCTATGTCATAATCGACACGCAGATCTATGGTCGACATAGCCGAAGCTATGGACGCAGACAGGCTCTTGTTATAGTCCGCTCTGGTACGCACTCCGACAGAAGACGCTTTCGCGCCCTCCTCAGATGACTCAAGGTGCATGATTAGCGTCGATGTCTCACCGAATGTCGCACGTGTTCCGATAGTGAGACCGGTCTCATCAAACAATTCACAGTCGAGCGGTACGTAAGTCAGCCCGCTCACCCTTGCCAGGATCACTGCTGCGTTCGCATCATTTGCGTCGACCATGAACGGATTGTTCTCGATATACAGCGAGTTGCTTCCTGATCCGGAGACAGCGTGCACCGAGCCGAGCGCGTTCAGAATGGTTACGTTATCAATGGCAGCACATTCATATGTCGCCTCTTCAAGCTTGATATACTCGGAAGCCGTGACTGTGATGCCGCTCTCTGCGTAGTAGACGAAGCAAAGATGATCAGAGCCGTCTATCATGACCGACGCTCCGCTTGCTTCCGCCACATAGCCGAGGAGCTGACGTATCGTTGTACCCTCGTCGAGGTAGTTCGTTGTCAGCGTTCCGTTGTAGACCGTGCCGGAGACGGTGCATCCGATATATGCAGCAATAGCGGATGCAGCCGCCGACACAGTAAGGGGAACAGTTAGAGATAAAGCTGAGATGTCTGCCTCCAGCAATATCATTGCGTCGTAAGCCGTAACGCGATATTTATCCTGCTCTTTAGTTACCTCTGTAACGTAGTAGCGACCTCGCGATGTGCCGTCCTGCGTCCATGTAAACGTCCCGTTTGCCACGTTTTCCGAATAGAGAGGCACCAGCGTATCAGTCACGAATGACACTGATGCTGATGCCGTGTTCCCGATGCTGAGTGCATCACTTGCATTCAGATCTGCCGTGTAGCTGACACCGCCGAATAGTTCCGCATCGGTCAATGTAAGATTTGCAAAGGTTAGAGTGTTTGCCATATCACACCTCTATTGCTGAAAACTGTACGCCCTGATAAAGGCCGTTATACAGCACGCCGCTATAACATTCGCCTTGAGCGTTAGATGTGTACATCTCTACTGTAACCTCCGCATTAGTGCGAGGATCGTGAAATGTCATGTTATATTTCTTCCCGGACACTGCGGTCAAAAGAGTCGAAAGCGCTGCCATTTTCATTGGAGGCATTACCACCTCGACCTTCCTGATGTTCTGCCGCACCCATGTTATGTTCATGGTCCCGTCATCTGAGCGCCCGCTTTTTGCTGTGGCGAGCGAGTCGTATGTGACTTTTAGGCTCTTAGGAGAATACTCCGTCGAGCCTATTTTGAAATTGCCTTTTCCGCTGAGTGCCATATGCCCTCCTTATACTGTGAGCAGGGCCTTGCCTGTTCTGTTTCTATATGCCACATTACCTCTCTGAGCAGACCTTGCTATTGCTTCATCGCCTATCCTGACATCGAAGTCCTTGTTCTCAATAGCAGCTATGACCTGTCTTGTCATTGTTGCAAACGCATTTACAAGGTCCCCGTTCACATCTCTCATGGTCTCGGCCATAAGGCTCTGCGGAGTCGCGATCTCAGGGTTAGAGCGTGCACCGGCATACTCGCCGAGCCATGCAGGAGTCGGCGCGGTCAGTACGCCGCCCTTAGCGAGGTAAGGCATGCTCGGCAGTATGTTGGATATTATTGCCGGGGCTTTAGCTTTCGCTCCGTTGATCGCTTTCGCAAGTTTATTCCATGCCCCGGAGATAAGGTTCTTGAACCCTATCTTGATAGTTGCGGTTGCGGTTCCGAAATTTGCCAGCTTGTTCCACTGCTTTTTGACTTTGTTCCACGCTTTAGAGAATTTGTTCTGCAAAGACAGCTTAACTTTTGCAGAAATGGTTCCCTTGATGTTTTTCGCCTTGTCCCAAACCTCTTTGCATGTTTTCCACACACTTGACATTTTGTCTTCCAGAACAGCCTTCGCAGTCTGGGCTTTGCCGCCTATAGTCGTCTTTACGGACTCCCATGTGGATTTGACAGACGTCCATACGCTGGAGAACTTGTCTTCCAGAGCAGCTTTCGCCGTCTGCACTTTGTCGCCTATGGTTGTTTTTACAGTCTCCCATACGCCCTTTATCGTGGTCCACGCACCCGAGACCTTGTCTTCAAGTGCAGCCTTAGCTGTGACGACCTTGTCAGCGATCTGAGCCTTTATCTCAGCCCACTTCGTTTTGAGCGTTTCAATGCCAGGGAAGAGTTTCTCGATCCCGTCCTTAAGGTCCTTGAAGCCCTGCACTGGATTGCCCATAGCTATCTCGGCAAGGCCTTTCGTTATCAGGTAAGCGCCGTTCAGCTTGTCCTTGATCTTGTCAATCTTCTCCTGGAAGGCTTGTATCTTTGCAAGCGTATCATCGCTGATGATTCCGTCGAAGCTCCCAACATCACCAACGCCGGCACTTATATCTCCGACGCCACCTCCGCCTACGTTGCCTCCGCCGCTGTTTCCTCCGGATGCAGCGTTGGCTGTTGCCTTTTCCATAAGCCGCGTCAGCTCATCGATGCCCATCAGCGTGCGGCGAAGTTCCTTCGCGTGTTTGGCAGCCTTCTTGAGGTTTTTGGCAGTGCTCCCGGTATTTGATGCTACGGCCCCCGTCGAGGCAGGAAGAGAGCCCTGTTTGCCTCCGGTACTCCCTTTACCTCCGAACGATGCCTTTACTCCGAGTATTGCCGCAAGCAGGATCCTGACGTATGCGATAGCCAGCGTTATCCACTTCACGACCTTTGTGATGACTGGGATGACATATGCAGCAAGAACATTCCTGAGGCCGCTCCATGCCGCTCTCATCGCAGTTATAGAATCACTGCACTCATCAGATGCGGCTATCAGCTCATTCGACATCGTACCGCCGAGAGCCCTGTATGTAGCCAGAAGGTTCTGCGTCTCGCCATTACTAAGATTGAGCACCGGAAAGAGTTCAAGTGCGCGTGTGCCAAACAATTCTGTAGCAGCTGCGATCTTCTCGGTCTCTGTCGACATGTTCTGTATTGTATAAATAGCCTGCTGGAATGCCGCGTCGACATCGGTTGCTGTGATGCCGTACTTCGCAAGGCTGTCGGATCCGGTAGCGACTTCCTGCGAGAACTTGCGCATGCCCATCTTCAGGGCGCCTATCTCAACACCGTTCTGCTTAAGCACATAGCCCCATTCCTGGTAGGCCGTGGTGCCCATGAAGACCTTCTGTGCATTGTCTTTGATAGCATCGCCCGCTGCCGCTACACTCACGGCATTCTGTATCATGGCTTTTGCTACCTTGACCGCCGCAAGAGCTCCGAGCGCAGCCTTCAGCTTTATGGCTGCACTTGCCGCCTTCTCAGCACTCCCTACTGTCTCCTTCAGAGAGTCCTTGAATTTACCTATTTCGGCCTTTGCCTGAGAGGCATCAGCCGTTATTTTCACTTTCAGATTTTCCGTTGCCATTCGGTTTGTACCTCTGATTGAATGAATTAGCGAATTTTATGAAGTTGGCTGCAGACCTCTCATCTCTTATCTGCTGTTCTGCTTGTTCGAGTTCCGCCTCTTCATCAAAGAGCTCCGGATAGATTTCCTCGATTTTTGGCGGCGACTTTGAGCTGAACATCGAGCTCACGAACAGTCCGATAGTCATGGCTTCCGTGTAGTCGAAGTAGGCACGCTCGCGCTTCTGCTCGATATATGCCCCGATAGCACGGCTTGCTTCGCCTATCGTCATGTTCCAGAACTCGGTCTCGCGTATCCCCGCCGTAAGGCAGTGATCGCGCATCTTCAATAACTGCGGAGTGAGGAGCGCCGGCTCCTCGCCCTCTAGTTTTTTGAGTCGTCAGCCTCTTCTTTTGGAAGGAAGCCCGCTCCCTGGAAGGCCTCGATCAGGACCGGAATGAGGTCCCACATCGTGTGTCCGTCCTCTATGAACTCGTCATAGATCTCAAGAGCGTCATTCCTCGTGATTCCGTGTTCATATGGCTGAAGCATCTGATGGAGCACCGTGATCATGTCCGAGAATTTCGGCAGCACATCGTTGTCGATGCCCATAAACATCTGCAGCGGATTGTAGCCAAGCGTCTTCTCTAGCGACTCGGTGCCCTTAGTTGTCAGCCTCAGCTTGTATGTGCGGTCGCCCGCAGTAAATTCCGTATACATGTCTTACCTCCTTGCAAAGAACAGGGGAGCACCGAAATGCTCCCCGCTTTGATTACGCGAATGTGATCGCGCTGTTTGGCTTGAGTGAAAGCGTATAAGTGATAGCGTCGTTGACGCCTACGCCGTTCAGCCTTGCTGATGCTTCTGCATCGAATGTAGCGGTCATGCCGCCTGTGCCAGGAAGAGTCACCTTCCATGACTGTGTTCCTGAAAGACCGCTCAGAGTAGTGAACTGCGCCTTCTCGTACAGGAATGTGAAGTCGAGGCTGTCACCATAGTCGAGAAGACCATTGATGTACATGTGCGCAGCATCCTCGAGTGTAGTTACCTCTACGGAATCAGCGCTTCCGCCGAGATCAGGGATCTCCTGCAGATTAGTCAGGTCTGTAAAGCTTGATGCACTTCCTGCCTTGTAGGACAGCTTGATGCCCATGCTGAGTGTTCCTGCCATTGTTTATTCTCCTTCCTCGAAGCCGATGGCTTCGTAGTCCATTATTTTCTCTATCACGCGCCCTTCAACGATCTCTGTGGTCGAGTTCCGGACGAAGCCGAGCCTCTTCATCGTTGCATCGATGTCAGCCAGATATGACTGCTGGCTCTTATTGTCCATCCACAGCTTGACGGTGTAGTTCAGATACGAATATCTGAGCGTATCGCCTTCAAGGTATGAGCTGTTATTGCTCGGTGCGTATGTGATGCACGGGAGCGTGATGTCTTCGGTGATAAAGTTTTCATAGTAGCAAGGAAGGATTACAGACAGCGCCTCCACAATGCTCGGGTCAAAATCTATCATCGTATTCCTCCTTGATGTACTTGATCAGATTGTGTTTCTTGCTGTTGAATGCCGGGATGAGAAAAGGCCTCGGCCTTACGCCGTATGTCGTATAGAATTTGCCGTCCGAGCCTTTGTATGTCCACGGAATAGGGTGCTCGGCTGATGCCGCTCTGCCCTGTCCGTCAAAAGCATATAAGCCGGTACCGTGTTCGACATAGACCGCATACTCAAGGTTTGAGCCAATCTCTACCGAGTTGGCGCCTTTCAGCTCTGCTTTGATGCTACGCTTGAGTGTGCCTGTCGGCTCTGCGAAGCGTCCGTTGCAGTTTTCCTTTGCCTGATTCTCAATGTCGTTGCCGACCTTAAGAAGAGGTTTGCGGAGGTCTATGTTCTCGCACGCTTCAAGCTTTACGACCAGCTCGGTAGCATTCTCAAATTCTATCTTCATATCTTCACCAGCATCAGCTGACGCCAGCGCGGTGACGGGATCACGTACTTAACACGGAAGTCGCCCTGGGCGAAGCTGATGACCTCGCCCGGGACGATGCTCTCGTCTTTTGTGAGTCCGACCGCCTCGACATCAATGTAGCGTGGATCCGGCACGTTCGCCTGTGCGTAGATCTTGAATGCCACGTCCGCCGTGCGTGTGGTTTCGCTCTGGATCAGCTGACCGTAAGCGTCGGTCGCAGTGCCGTAGGTCTTTATCGTTGCGCTCTGAAGTTCCCTTGTGATGGTCATATGACTCTCACCTTCCTATACCTTTTCAGCTGCTTCATGATGTCATCTGAGTAGCCGCTCGCATAGCCGAAGCTGACGCCAGAGTAGTTCTCGGAGGTCAGCCCTTCGGTGCCCATCCTGTTATAGTCGTATATGACCATAGCAATGATGCAGCCACTCAGCGACTCGATGGCAGCCGCGTTGTTGGTGTAGTTCGTTGCGAACTCAGTAGCGTTATCGATGAGCTCATTAAGTAGCGCATCCTTTGACTCATCGGTGATATTCAACAGCAGTTTGATTCTTTCAAGCATGCGCTACCTCCCCGCATTAAGATGCGACTGTAACTTCGGTCGCGACCTTCGCGGCCTTACCAGCTGCGAATGCTGTTGCGTTGATCTTTTCACCTGCTGTGAGGTTAGCCTTAGCGGTCATTGTCCATGCGCCGCTCGAAGGCACGACATCGTACTCTTCGCCCTTGCCGTCAACAACATGCACCAGGAAGCAGTCAGTACCGCATGTTCCTGCGATCGTCTTCGCGTTCTTGGTGTATGTCGTGATTGCGCAAGCTGTGCTCTGCGCCTTTGCAAGCATCAGGAGCTTGCTGTTGTCGACGAGTGCGATGATCGCATAGCGGTCAGCAACAACGGTGTTCTTCTTTGTGTCGATGTCTCTGTCACGCTCCACTCTTACGCCGGTCTTGATGAAGGCCTTGACGGCTTCCTTCTTGCCGATGTAGATGGAGTCTTCCAGAACTGCCTTGCTTTCGTAGATCGGTACGCCGCACACTGTTCCGATGTAGCCTGTACGAACGAAAGCCTCAACATATTTGAGGTCGTCAGCGAGAGCTTTGCGAACCCACGCCTTGTTCTTCGGGTTGATGAGTGCGAAGATGTCCTCTTCCTCTTCCGGGAACTCTGCAAGAGCGTCAGCGAACAGATTGAACAGGTAGTTGTTCGCGGTTGTGCTGAAGTCGCAAGCAAGAGTCCTGAGCGACTTGCTGTACTCTGCGATCGCGGCTGCAGTCCATGCGTTGACCATGCTCTCAGATACAGACTGCATCTTTGCATCGATGAGTGCAGGATCCGACATCTCGTCATCGTCATACCAGCGAGCCTGACCCTGTGTACGGACTGCGGTGTACTCCTGCTCTACGTAGCCGGCGTCGATGTAGCTTGAGTTGCCGTCGCCTCTGGCGAGCACTTCAGCGTTGCCTGTGCCGGTGTAAGTGTGGATCTTCTTTGTGAGTCCAGGTGTGCCCTCAAGGCTGTAGTCGGCCGTAAGGAATCTGTTGATGTCCAGCTTTGTGGACAGGATGCTCTTGATCTTGTTTTCAAGAACAAAGTTCGGATATCCATTGAAATTGAAATCTGCCATTTTGTTTCTCCTTATTGAACGAGTCTCTGATATAGTTCGGGATCATTGATGTACAGCTGGTTTTGCTCGGCGAGCGTCATCTTGGCAAATCGTTCTTTCGTGATGGTCTCGTTGACCTCAGGAGCCTTCGCAGGAGACTTCCCCACGAGCCTCTTCGCCACGCTTGCCTTGATGGCCTTATCGAGCTTCTTGATGTTCTCGTTCATCGTGTCAGCGTCTTCCGCTACCACGAAGTCAACGAGTGCCAGGTCAATGTCCTTCTCTGCTAAAATCTTGCTCGCCTCGTTTTTGTTCTCCGCAAGTGTGAGCGCCCTCTCCTTCTCAGCGATCGCCTTCTCACGCTGTTCGAGTTCGTACTCATACTTTTCAGTCGCGTTCATACGAGCGAGCTTTTCTGCTTCCTTCGCCTTATCCGCCTGCTTCCGTTCAGCCTTCTTCAGTGCTTCGGTGACACGTCTGTCGCCTTCCTTCTGAAGCAGCGCATCGACTTCTTCCTGCGTATAAGTCTTTGGTGTTGGTTCTGAAGTCTGCTCTTCAGCCCCGATGTTTGTGTTTTCAAGTTCTGCCATATCAACAGCCCTTCCTTTCTGTTTCGAGTTGCGGTATTTCACGCCCCTCATTGTAGTGATTCTGTTATTGCGGCCATCGCACACCGGCAATTAGGATGTGCCGGTAGCACGAGGTCATCTATGTCGAAGACCTGTGTCTGCAGGTCATCACATACTTCGCAGCAGTCAGGTTCAGCTATGATGCGGTACTTCGTGAAGCCCGCTTCCTTGTACCTGTCCTGAGTGCTTCTGTTCTGGATCCGCGCCGTCTCCGTCCTGACGAGGCGCCTTGCGTTGTTGTATGCCTCGCGGAAGTCGTCATCGAGTACGCTGCCGAATTCAGCAGCAGTCTGCCCGATTTGATCGGCTATGAGGTCGCTCGTCAGCTGTGCCGTCGGCTGGCCTCTTGAGACGAAATCAAAAAGGCTCTCTTCGAGCCTGTTGACCGTAAGGTCCTTGTTGTGCCATATTCTGTCGCTGAGTCCCTTGCCGTCGTTGCACCATAGCTCATTCACTACGCGCTTCGCCGCCTCGGTGTCTACGGTTGAATAAAGGCCGAAGCGGTCACCGAGTACGTTCTTCTCTATGAGGCTTTGCTCCTCGTAG